>JAESGR010000173.1_pt1 | contig 96290 bp, 84 predicted proteins | sample 9269771 | NCBI WGS metagenome assembly JAESGR01 (sample SAMN15739572, study PRJNA653492) | algae metagenome | isolation source: Chroococcus sp. CMT-3BRIN-NPC107 and co-occurring heterotrophs from well... | place: USA: Clark Mountains Wilderness, California | collected 2010-04-18
AATCGGGTCGGTCACAGCCTACTTCCGTATAGCGCCACCAAACATCCGACTCCGGGACCTCCGGCGGCGCGCAGTCCAGCAGGTAGCTGATCTGGTACGCACTCAGGCTTTCGGCGCGGTGTCGGCGCCGGCGGACACGCTTGGTGGGCATGGCTTTTCCTACATCTTCGAGCCGGGCGGACGGCCCGGCCGGTCGTTCAGGGGCTCGATGTCCAAGTTCAAGGCCTTCAGCCCAGCAAGCAACTGCGCACGTGCATCACGCTCAACGGCCAGCAGCGGATGACTCTTCGTTTGCCCGAAGCGGTCCTTGGAAGTCATTCCATCCTTCTTGATCTGCTTTTGTGCGTCCCTCATCCGGTCGAATGCCTCGAGACTCGTCTGAAGAACCAGCAGGCCAGCCTCATCATCGATCTGGTACTCACTGGAGAGCTGCAACCACCATCGTTTTGCTTCCGTAGTCAGTTGCTTTGGTGGGCCTTCAGGCTTTTTCAAAGTAAATCCTCCATTTTATGTGCAAGAAGGGACGACAGCGGTACTAGGGCGAAGGGGTCGGGAAGATGTCCTACCCCCGGTGTGTTGTTCATGCTGCGTCGTCGCCGACAGGCTCAACGGCGTCGAACAGTTTCCGCCAGCGCTGGGCAGAGAGGAACACGCGACCCTGGCTGATGGCGTCGACGTCGGCTGGGCGAACACCCAAGGCTTTCGCCGCTACTGCACGAAGCTGTGGCTGCGTGGCCAGCAGGCGCCTGAGGCGTTCAGCCCGCTGAACAGCCATGGCTGAACCGGGAGGCTTACGCAGATGGCGAATGGGCGCAGCAGCCTTTGCTTTGGCGACATAGTCGCCAAGCTCGGACGTCACCGTCTGAAGGGCCGTGGCCGCCATGCTCGTCCTTCCACGAGCAAGTAGGCTGCCGATCCCCAACAGCCGGTTGTGCAGGCAGCTTGCACACTGACACGTCATGGCAGGATCTCATGGAGGAGGTGGGCGAGGCTTGTTCGAAACTGGAGCAGCCGGTCGATCAGTGCCGGGCTCAGGCTTGCGACTGGCGCCAGCAGCATGGGCTGGCTGCCGATCAGGAAGAGGGACCAGCCACGCATGCTGGCTTCGGCCGCGGCACGCCGTGCGTGGTCGTAGCTATTGGCACTAACGGCACTAACGGCCCTATTGGCACTAACGGATCTAGCGGCATCAGCCGGGGCAGAAGGAGCTATCGGCAGAAGAGAGAGAGGGGCTTCAAAACACAGTCTGCCGTTTGTTCCGTTAGTGCCAATAGTGCCAATAGGGTCATTAGTGCCAATAGGTGGCTCTCCGCTGGTCATGATGCGGCCTCACGAACGACAGGGTTCACAGCGTAATCCTTGGCTGCACGTCCCTTGTTTTCGCCCTGCCTGCCGGGTGCGAAGCGTATCCACCCAGCTTCCACCAACTCCGCGAGGGCCGCCTCATAACGGGCCGGGATCTTCTGGCTCAGGATGCCGGCGCGCCTGAGGGCACGAGCGTTCACGGTCTCAGGCCGGGGATTCTGAGCCAGGATCCACTTGGCCAGCATCACGGCGTCACGCTCCGACTGCGGCAGCGCCGCATCGCCGAAGGCTCGACGCGCCATCGGCAGCGCATAGTCGAGCATGAAGCTGGAAGCGTCGGCAAACGCCCGGCCACTGATCCAGGCCGGCACCTGATCATCTGGCCGGTCGAACGACCACCAGAGAAACTCGAAGATCAGGGAGAGGCGGACCACATAGCCCGGCACCTTGCCGATCCAGGACAGGAGCAGGCCCGAGGCACTGTCCTCCATCCCGGCGATCTTGATCCGAAGGTCGTCCAGAGCGTCGGCTGCGGCTTCCTCGAAGGTCACGAGCCTGGCGCGCCCGTCCTGCTGGTCGAGATCCAGGAGCCGGCGGAAGGCCTCCTTGATGTGCTCGTTGTCCGGCGCCTGCTTCGGCCGGCTCGGTTGGATCCGCTCCGGCCAGGCATAGAGGAAGCGTGCCGCCAGTCCGTCGTCATCACCGGACAGCAGCATGCTGTTCAGCCGGTCCGGCTGGATGCCACCAACGATCGCGACGGCCAGGGACGGCGTCATGATCGGCGTGCCCTCGTCCTTCACCCGGTCGACGGCGTAGGATCGCCCCTCGAAGCACTCCAGGAGCACGGCACGGTCCGAGCCGGAGCTGCCGCCGTACTTGTCGAGCGTGCCGAACAGGCCGGCCAACTCGTCGCGCTTCCAGACCAGCCCAGTCTTGTTCTCCGCGGACAGTCGGATCAGCTTCTCGGTCGTGGTGTCGTTGATGCTCAGCCGCTTGAGCCGCGGCTTCTGTGGCTCCATGGCCTTCTCGGGCATCTCCGGCGGCGGCAGATTCTGCTTGTCCGCTTCCTTGACCTCATTCTCCCAGGTCTGGCGCGCCTGCTTTTGCAGGACGCAGTCGGCATAGTAGGCGTTGACCGCCTGAACGAAGTCCTGGTTCATCTCGTCCTGAAGCTCGCGGATCGGCCCATCCACGGCATCATAGGCCGGGCTCTTGTTGGTCGAGGGCAGGCCGACATTCGCGGTGTTGATGATCGGCGGCGCTGTCCAGCCGCCCCATGGCTGGGTCCGCCGATGGTTCGCCAGCAGCGCACCGATGGAGGACAGGAGCGGCAAAGCCACGAAGTCGACCGGCGCGCCCTTGCTCTCGGCTGCCGCGCTGATCCAGGCGCTGGCACGCTTGCCGAACAGCTCGATCGGGAAGCGCGGTGCCGGTGCGCGCTCATGCGCGATCAGGTTCAGGTCAGGCTCTGGCCATGGGCCGCCGGGTTGATAGGCCGGTGTTTTGCCCTGAGCGAACTTGGCCTCAGCAGCTGCGCGATCCTGATAGGTGCTCATGGCAGGCCACCCGTCGCACCACGGGCCAGGCCGTTGGAGATGTGCTTGGCGATGTCCTGACGGCTGCCGGGGATGCCGGCCAACAGGGCGGCCGAGCCCAAAGCGGCGAAGACCTCGTCGTGGGTGGCCTTGCCCTCGCGGATCAGGTCCATGGAGCGGGCGGCACAGCCGAACAAGGTCATTCGCCGGCCGCCTTTGGTCGCGCGGAGAACGGCGTCATGGAGATGGTCGAGGGTCAGCCCAGCCCCGCCCCACGGCGTTGAGCGGAAGCTGCTCAGGTCGATCTTGGGCTTTGGTGGCGCCGGCGGCACGACCAGAGGCACGGTATCCCGATCACCCCAAAAGTACGCCACACGCCGCTGTACCGGATCGGCCATGCCGATGAACACTGGTGCACACGTGTAAATCGCCTGTGCTACCCTCAACGTCGTGAAGTCGAGCGGAACATGTTTCATCGCCCGCTCGACCTCGTGCCCCAGCCAAGGCCGGCCGAACAAGACGGACACCCGCGCCCTCATCCCGGCGGTCAGGCCGGCCTGGCTGGTCGCAGTGGCGACAAAGGCGCAGCCGCGGAACTCCGGCGGGAAGTGCCGATCGATGGTCCAGCGGACCTCGTCGATCAGGTGGGACGGATGAAACCAGTCCGACCGGCGCGTCTCCACGTCATCGAGGTCGAACATCGCCCATGACCTGGGTACTTCCTCGAGCGTGCGCTCGACCACCTCGCCCGTCCGCTCATCGTGCTTGTCGTGGGCAAGCCGGCGCATGCTGTACGGGTTCGCATTCGCACGTACTGCCCCACGGACGATGAACGAGTGTGGGCAGGTCTGCAGCTTCAGCGCCAGCTCGTAGAGCATGTTGGCGTCCGCGACATTGGCCACCGACGCCGAGAACTTGGCCGCCTTGCCGTAGCCGACGGTGTCGTAGCCACCACCACGGGCTGTGATCGTCTTGTGGGCGGCGAGACGTGCGGTGCTCGTGAGGGTCGTGACGTCGTGCGGGCCGCCAGCCAGGAGGGCGCCGGTCATGACGCCCTCCGAGTGGCAGAATTGCTAGGGATGGAGCTATAGCTCCTGCCGCTGCCACACCCGTCGCAGCGCCAGAGCGTCACCCGGGTGTCGATAATGAGCCGGACGGGGCTGTTGCGACGTTGCTGCTTGCACTGCAGGCAGGTGGCCGTGTGTCGGCCAACGCCCAGCTTGCTCAGGTCGAGCCCGAGCTCGGTCCGCGCCTCGGCCACCATGAGCGGCGTCAGTACCTGGCAGTCGAAGGGCAAATCGGGATGGCGCCTGGAGTTACTCATGGCACCACCTCCCGCCTGCTGGAGAGCGACGGGTTCAGGCGCTTGGCCAGTGCCAGCTCACTCGCGGGCAGTTGGCTCAGGCGCCGCTCACGCTGCTCAGGATCGGTGCTGATGTGCCGCTTGATCTGCACCGCCAAGGGCCGCGGCTTGGACGGCTGCTGGCTGGCGTCGGTAGGGGCCCCGGCCAGCAGGCTGTCCCGCAGGATGCGAGCCGCCTCCAGCAGCTTGGCCGCGACCTGTGGGTGGCTCTCGTGCACCTTGGCCAGCTCGACCAGCGTCATGGCCTCTCTGGGCATGGTCGCCAGGTCGAAGGGCACCGGATCCGGCTGGAGATCGATCACGACAGGCTGGGGCTTGGACGGCTTGTCACCGCGCATTGCCTTCAGCACTGCATTGACCGATTGAAAGCGCGGATCTCCGCGCTTTTCCTCCGGCAGGCTGTCCCAGAAGCGCGCGATCTGAGCCGCCTCCTGAGCCCGCCGCACCGGAACCTCGCACTCGGCCTCCAGCCAAGCCTCGGAGTTACCATGCAGCACATCCGCCTTGGCGGCGACCACCGCCCTTCCGAGGCGGACAGTGCGGTCGAAGACGGACCTCATGAGGTCGTGGTGGCAGGCACGGATGTCGCGGCGGTGGTCGCCGGAGTTGGTCCGCCAGATCGGCGTGTTGGCTTTCGTTTCGGTCCTGATGACGCTATAGTCGCTATCACCATCGCCAGTGCGGTCGGGGGTCGCAGCCCGGCCGCACAACTCCATCGCCATTAGTGCTAGGCCGCCTGACGCGGCGACGAGGTCGAGGTCAGCGGCTTCGAGATGAGCGACTGAGCCCAAGCATCGAGCGCGGCCTCCTCATAAGCGATATGTCGGCTGCCGATCTTACGAAAGGCTGGCCCGCCACCGATGGTGCGCAGCTTGTTGAGCGTCGGCGGCCGACGGCTGATCCCGTACTTGTCCCAAAGATACCTGGAAGCGTCGTCGACGTTTCGAAGGGGGAAGAGCGACATGCCCATCTACCTCACGTGAGGGATAACGGGCATTGTGAAGCACAGGCCAGATCGGAAGGCCTGCTAAGCTTTCCGATCAGTCGTGATCCGGCGAGCAATGGCGTCTTGTGATCTGACGATCGTTGGAGCGTCATTATGGTAAGGGAGGCCAAGCTTCAGTGCCTCCCGTTCTTGATCTTTTTCCGCCTCTCTCTTCTCAAATAACCACTTGCTGGTTTTTCCAGCAATCGGGGTCTTCTTGTAGGTCGGGAACTCTAGAATAAGTTCATCAGCCTTTTTCTGCCAAATGGCCCATTCTTTTTTTGATTCGTTATGGCGTGTGGCGTTCGATTTAGGCTGGTTACGAGCAAGTACTTCTTTGTTGTTCTGCCCGCGAAGAGCGTGCTCTTCCCATCTGAACTTCATCCGCGCTTCAGCCGCCGCCTCTCCTAATCGCAACGACCACTCCATCGCGGAGTCGACACGCCCGCCCTCCCGGCTTTTTTCGGCGCGATCAAGATATGTTAGCATGGCTGCTGCGTAGCCTGCCGGGCTGTCGAGCCCCAAACCGGCCTCTTTGACTACGCCTTCTATGTTCGTGCCAATGGGGCGCTTCTGACCGGGGGCGCAGCGAAGGTCCATCTGGAAGACTTCCGCGAAGGTGTGCCCGCTGACATCAAGGAAGCTTCCATCCTTTACCTGGACATATCGGCTCTCTCTGCTCGGCAACCCTTCGGCCTCTAGTGTTCTGACGGCCCATTCCCTCACATCATCAGCGAACTGGGCGAACCCGCCAAAGGATGTTCTCTGAGCGAGACCAGGATCCTCGCGCACGCCACGTGTGGTCATCTCGACCAACGTGGTTACCTGCTTCTGAGTGATCCCGGTCCCGACGATACGCCGACGCATCACACTGCCTCCTTGCGCAAGGTGATCACATTCACCTGCTTACCGGTCACAAGGCCTTCCACGTGTCGTCCCCAAGCATCCAGAGCGACCCGAGCCTCATCTCGGAACCGGTGCCGTTGGTAGGTTCCCACTATCCCGGCGCGGCTGCCTGAAACGTGCCCCAGCACGGTCTCAATGACCTCCAAGCGCACACCCTGGCGCTGGAGACCGGTAGCGGTGGTCCTGCGGAAGTCGTGGAGCGTCCAAGGGGCCATCTGCTCAGCCGTCCCAGTGGCTGAACGAAGATCTTGAGCAAGTGCATCAAGACGGGCCTTGCCGTTACTAAAGCCGGAGAAGGGCCTCTCTCCATTCGACGTAATCAGCCACCGGCCGTTGGCAAACCTTGGCAGACTCTGCAGGATTGCGAGGGAAGGGGCGTTCAACGGGATTTCTCTTCCGACCCCGCTCTTCGATCGGACCGCCGCCAGCTTCATTGTCGCGCTGGCCAAGTCGATCTCATCCCAAGAGCCAGCACACACTTCCCGTAGCCGAGCTGCTGTCAGCATCAGGAGGCGAACGCCGTGACCGAATGGCGCTCCCATGAGCTCCGCCGCACGCCAGATCGCGACTAGCTCCGCATCATCTAGGACTCGTTCGCGTTGGGTTTCTGGCGCTGGTTTTTCCACGAACTGGGCGGGGTTCGCTTCAATCAGGTCTCTGCCGGCCGCCCATCGGAAGAAGCGCTTGAGGTAGGCCAACGTGCGGTTCGCCTGAACTGGCACACCGCGATCGACCATCGCATCCATGATCTCGATTACGTCGCGCTTGCGGATTTCTGTGAGCGGCCGATTACGCCAGCTCGGCATCACGTTCTGCTCAAGCACGCGCTTGACCTGCGCTGCCGAACGATTGGACGCCTGGTCTCGCGCCAGCCATTCCTCGATCGCCGCGCCGACACTGCCTCTTGGTGCTTTACCGGCCACTTTGGCTCTTCGTTGCTCGGAGGCCTCGCCGGCAGGGTCCTTGCCTTCAGCTACAAGACCAAGGATCCGACGTGCCTCCTTCCTGGCAGTCTCGACCGTATGTGGGCTGCCGTAGGTTCCGATCGTTAGCTTCCGCGTAGGCGCAGCCCGACCACGCCCAGCGCGGTACATGAGCACGAACGCCTTCGAACCTCCTGCCGACACTCGCAGGCCAAAACCTTTAACGGTCGCATCCCACACGGTTGCTTCGCTGAGCTTGCCGTCCGCACTCGCAGCTGGCTGTGCAGCATCACAAACTCGTTTCGTGAGTGCCTGCTTCGCCCTTCCAGCCATGCCGTCTCGTCTCCTGGAAGGAGAGGGCCATGGGAGCGAGCCGGTGCTACCATGGTGCTACCTTGCTCTTCCTGAGGTAGCACACGGCGGTAAAGAAGGGAAGAGACGGTAAAACATCATCGACCAAAAAGCGTTCTACTTCAGCCGCTTGAGCTCACGGGATCTCACTTGAGTAAGGCTCATCGACACTGATTGGAACGACTTAAAATCGCTCGCCGCAAGGCATGCCGGTTCGAGTCCGGCAGCGGGGACCACCGTGGCACGAGGGATGGCTCCTGCGGCGGGCCTCCGGCTCAACCTGTCAGAACGAAGACGTCCGCATCCACGCTGCCGCCGCCGTGCAGCCGGTCCGGATGCGGACCGTCATAGACCACCAGCAGTTCCGGCTCGGCCGAGCCTTCGAGCAGGGCGATGCCTTCGGCGCGGTCGCTGCCCCGGCGGGAGGGCAGGTCCATGATGGCCGGGCAGTCCGAAGCCTTGGTGATGCTGTCGGCGCTACCTGCGGGCGGCCTCCACCGATGCAGGCGGACCGCACCGTCCAGCACCATGGTTGGGCCGGCCAGGATCAGGAGGTCCTCCCCCTGCCAGCACAGGTCGCGGACGCCGCAGCCCTCCAGGTCGAGGAAATGCTTCCTGTAGCGCGGGCCCTTGGCGCCCAACCGCTTGAGCTTGAGCTTGCCCGCGCGTGGTTCGAGGCAGAGTTCCAGGATCACCGCCCAGCCACGCAGGACCGGGCCGCGCAGGCCCAGGAAGACCTGCTGCCCGCGCGCCGCGATGCCCTCGATGTCGAAGCCGTTCTCCTTGGCCGGCAGCGCCATGAACGGTGCCAGGTGCGGATCGCCCGCGAGGAGATCCAGCAATGCCGAGCCCTTCTTCGACACACTCAGCCGGGCGGGCGGATCCGCCTGGGTCTTCGCCGCGGCCTCGTCTTCGGAGGGCAACAAGCAGGCGAGGGGGATGCGCGCCAGGATCCACCGGTTGGGATTCTCGTCGACCTGTCCGAGTTGCGCGATCGCTTCGGCCGGGGCGTTCTTCGCCAGGTCCGGCTTGTCGCGGGTATGCGCGTGAGAACCGACCAGCCAGAGCCGGTCTTCCTCGACATGCATGCCCTCGATGTCGATCTCCTGCTTCTTGCCCATGGGCAGTCGCAGCATGCGGACGAGATCGACCGGCTCGTGCTCGTCGTAGCTGCCGTCGGCGGTGCGGGTCAGCCGCTCGACCCGCGTCCCCTCGTCGGTCGCCACCCAGAGATGGTTCCCGCGGACGGTCGCGCAGGACAGGTCGCTGCGCACCGGCGCGTCCGCACCGGGCGGGGGCGAACCGAAGGTGAGGCGGACGGTACGGACCGGGGAGGCAGCGGATCGGTTCATGTCGCCTCGATGCAGCATGTGCAGACGGTTGCCTGCTCAGCGATGCACGGCATGCGGATCGCTAGCAGTCGGCAGACGTGGCGCCGTGCCGCGACAGGCGTCAAGCGATGAAGCGAAACAGCTGGCTCCTGATACGATCGAACTCCGAATGAGCATCCTTGAGGGATGCCAACCGATCGTTCATCCCCCTGATCACCGAGATCATGTCCTGCAGCAGATAGACGGCCACCGGGGGATGCTGTTCGACCAGGCTCCGGAAGAGCTGGCGGGGGATCACGACTAGGCGGGTCGGGACGGTCGTGCGCACGGTGCAGCCGCCATGTGCGCCAGCGATCGCGCTGAACTCGCCGATCAGGCCGCCCGCCTCCACCCGCCCGACCGGGACCAGCTTCGTCTTGTCGTCGCCGATCAGGACCTCCGCCATGCCTTCCACGACAAGGTAGACGCAGGCGACCTCGGCGCCGGATCCATCGTCGAGCACGTCGCCGGCCGGGCGCTCCACCAGGCTGCACTTTGCGGCGAGGTCACGGAGGATACCGGCCGGGAGGCCTGCGAACAGGTCCAGCCGCTCGAGCTGCTCTTGGACCATGGACGCTTTGCCTCCGGTTGATGACGAACGATCGGATCCTGCCTGTACCAGATCGAGGTGACGATCCAAAGGCCGCGGGGTGCCTCGCCGACAGGAACGCATGGCGGGAAGCCATCGGATTTCTCGGAACCTCGCTCGAAGCGCCCTGTTCAATCGGCAGGTAATATTGGGAGAAGGTAGATGGCGGAAAGTTCAGAAACTCGATCCCTGTTCATCACTGGTCTGCGGGATGCGCATGCCCTGGAGAACCAGGCCCTGTCGCTCATGAACCGGCAGATCGAGCGGATCGAGCAGTATCCCGAAGTCGCCGCACGGATGCGTGCGCATGTCGAGGAGACCAACGGCCAGATCGGGCGGCTCGAGCAGATCCTGTCGTCGCTGGACGAATCCCATTCCTCGATCAAGGACATGGGCGCGTCGTTCATGGGCAACATGGCCGCCCTTGGCCATAGCGTGACCGGCGACGAGATCCTGAAGAACTCGTTTGCGAACTTCGCCTTCGAGAACTTCGAAGCTGCCAGCTACAAGTCGTTGATCACGATGGCCGAGGCCGGTGGTTTCCGCGACAGCATTCCGCTCCTGCAGCAGTCGCTGCGCGAAGAGCAGTCGATGGCGCAGTGGCTGGACGAGCACCTGTCCGAGGTGACGACCCGCTACATGCAACTCTATGCAAGCGGTGCCCAGGCAAGTCACTGACGGCGCCTGCATCCTTTTGCGAAGCACCGGGTCCGCGTGGCCCGGTGCTTTTTGCTGTTCAACGCCCGACCGTGCGGATCAGGGCAGGCCCATGCAGCCTGCATAGAAGCTGGTAGTTGCCGGCCAGTCCGAGAACACCCCGCGCACGCCGACATCCTTGGCGAGCACGTCCAGCACCTCCAGCATGTCGCCGTCATCGTCGATCGCCGGTGCCACCGACTGGTAGTACCATCCGCCACCTCCCTGGAGCGGGCCGGAGCGTTCCAGGGACCAGGCGATGATGTCGAGGCCCGCGGCCCTGGCCTGCCTCGCATAGGGAGACGGCACGATCCGTTGCTGGCCGTCCAGGGTGAGCAGCATCCAGATCGGCGGCGCGATGATCCGCACACCCTGGTCGGCCAATTGCTTCATGCCGGGCTGCCAGCTGGCGGGATCGAGTGGATCGAAGGCCGGGTCGGCTTCGTCACGCCCGTCGAGGAATACCGCGTTGGCGCCGAACAGGGGCTCGGCACGCAGCCAGTAGCGTACATCGTCGAGGTCGAACGACTGGGGAAACACGGTGGCCGGGTCGACCCCGGCAGCCTTGTACTCGTCGATCAGGGCCTGCGCGAAGTCCGCCTGGGTGAAGTCACCTTCGTACGGCATCGGCACGTCCGGCGCCTTCAGTTCCGGGGTGAAACGGGCGCCAAGCTGTTGGAACAACTCGATGCTCTCGGCATGGGTCATGAGCGTGCCGCGGCTGGCATAAAGTTCCGTCCGCCAGTCGGGCGTGCCGTCCATGAACCCGGCCACGGTCGTCGCTTCAGGATCGAAGCCGTCCATCTTGCCGCGCAGCCGCCGGAACTCGGCGAGCGTCAGGTCGCTCGTGCAGCATTGGGCGGAGGCCTTGCGGCCTGTCGCTGGATCGGCCGGCGTGAACGGCTGGCTGCATTTGGCGGCGAGATCGGGGATCGCCAGGATGTCGGTGGTCTGGTGCAGATCGCACTGCGCGTGACGGCAGACCAACTCCCGGTCTGCCGTGAACGTTACGTCGCATTCCAGGATCCCGGCACCCATGCGTGCGGCCGCGACATAGGATTCGCGGGTATGCTCCGGGAACTGGAGCGGTGCGCCGCGGTGCGCGATCGAGAAGTCGCTTCGCCGGAACGGTCCCGTGCAGCGCTGCAGCCGGGTCTTGAGCGCGCCCTCGTCCATGTCGTCGACCAGCGCGAACGGCCGCGGCCCCAGCTGGACCGCGTCGGACGCCACCTCGGCCTGGGCGGTCCCTGCCATGCAGGCCGCCAGCGCCAACCATGCGGGGATCATGTTCCTTTGCAGCATGTCGCGCCCTCCACCATTCGCTCGAAGCCGGGCAGGCTAGACGCCGATGATGACGGTTTGACGTTGGCCTAACCGGCCACCGCTGAACCGGGCGCCGCGAGCGGACGTACCACGAACGATCATGCATTACGGGCTGGATCACCATGCACAGCTTCGCGAGGCCGGCCGCCGCGGCCGTCATCGGCGCTTCCGAGGGCATTGGCGGGGCGCTGGTCGAGGTCCTGAGCCGCAGCGGCAGCTTCGAGAAGGTGTTCACGTTCGCCCGGCATCCCGGGAAGGCCACCATCGACCACGTCGTGCCGGGCCATCTGGACCTGGCGGACGAGGCGTCGATCATGCGGGCGGCCATGGCCACGCAGGGAGCGTTGCCGCTTAGGCTGGTGATGGTGGCGACCGGCATGCTGCACGAGGAAGGGCTGCAGCCCGAGAAGAGCTTCAAGATGCTCGAGGCCGACCACTTCGCTAGGGCATTCGCCATCAACGCGACCGGCCCGGCCATGGTCGCCAAGCACTTCCTGCCGAGGCTGCCCCGCCAGGGCCGTTCCGCGTTCGCGGCGCTGTCCGCCCGGGTGGGCAGCATCTCCGACAACCAGCTGGGTGGCTGGTACGCCTATCGCGCGTCGAAGGCGGCGCTGAACATGCTGATCCGCTCGCTCTCGATCGAGCTGGCCCGGACCCACCCCGATGCGGTCTGCGTGGGGTTGCATCCGGGCACGGTCGATTCCAGGCTCAGCCAGCCGTTCCAGGCTGGCGTTCCGGCAGGCAAGCTGTTCAAGCCGGCCGACGCTGCTGCCCTATTGCTGGCCGTGGTCGACGGCCTCGCTCCCGCTCGATCCGGCGGCTGCTTCGCGTGGGATGGCTCGCAGATCCCGCCATGAACAGGGAACTTGCGGGAGCTTGTACAGTAAACTCACTCGGTCGAGGCCAAGTGCCCGATGAGGATGGGAAGCGAGTTTTGGTGAGCGACGAACAGCTCGACGACCATGACAAGGCCGGGAGCTCTCCTGGCGGTGCCGAGCCGAGCAGCGGCATCCCCGAGCTCGGTATGGTCGACGCCACGTCCTACAGCCCGACCGGCGGCTCCGGCATGCGCCACTGGAAGCAGAGCACGATTTCCGACCCGGGGCTGACCGATCGCGGCAGCGTGTTCTTCGCGGCCCTGCAGATGACCCGCATGCCGATGATCCTCACCGACCCGCGTCTGCCGGACAACCCGATCGTCTTCGCCAACAAGGCCTTCTTGGACCTTACCGGCTACGAGGAGGAGGAGGTGGAGGGGCGCAACTGCCGCTTTCTGCAGGGAGCCAGGACCGACAGCGCCGCCGTCCGCAGCCTTCGCGAGGCGATCCAGGCCGAGCAGGCGATGTCCCTGGAACTGCTCAACTACCGGCGCGACGGCACCCCGTTTTGGAACGCGGTCTTCATCGCGCCAGTCTACGATGCGGAGGGCGGGCTCATCTACTTCTTCGCGAGCCAGCTCGACGTGACGCGGCGCCGCTCGTCCGAGCAGGCCTACCGGCAAGCCCAGAAGATGGAGGCGATCGGGCAGCTCACCGCCGGCCTGGCGCACGACTTCAACAATCTGCTGCAGGTCATCGCCGGCAATGTCGAACTCGTGCTGAAGAGCGAACTCGACGACCGGCAGCGTCGCAAGCTGGAGAACATCGGCCGCGCCACCGATCGCGGGGCGAAACTGACCAAGCAGCTCCTGGCGTTCGCGCGCAAGACCAGGCTGGAGCCCAGGCCCACCGACCTGAACGCTTTGATCGGCGAGTTCGGCGAGATCCTGGACAATACGGTGGGACCGCGGATCGACCTGGTCACGACGCTAAAGCGGCGGCTGCCGCGGACCGTAGTTGACCCAACTCATCTCGAGATGGCGCTGCTCAACGTGCTGATCAACGCACGGGATGCCATGCCCGGCGGCGGTACCGTCACGGTCGGCACCTCGACCACCCGGCTCGAGGGCGAGGGGTTGAACGCCGGCGCCTATGTCGTGCTGAGCGTGCAGGACGAGGGCGTAGGGATGCCGCCCCATGTGGTCGAGCGGGCGACCGAGCCTTTCTTCACAACCAAGGGGGCGGAGAAGGGCACCGGGCTTGGGCTGGCGATGGTGCACGGGTTCGTGGAGCAGTCGCTCGGACGGCTCGAGATCCAGAGCGAGCCCGGGCGGGGTACCTGCGTCCGGATGTTCTTTCCGGTGGCACTGGACGATGCACCTCTTCCCAAGAGCGAGGTCGAACGCGGCCCGGTCGTGGAGGAGCCAAGAGGGCAATCCGAGACGATCCTCCTGGTCGAAGACAGCGACGACGTGCGCTCGCTGGCCGAGAACCATCTGCTCCGACTCGGCTACAAGGTGATCTCGGTCGAAAGTGGCGAGCGCGCCCTGCAGATGCTGGACGGCGGGCTGAAGGTCGACCTGCTGTTCACCGACATCGTGATGCCCGGCGGCATGAGCGGCCTGGAACTGGCCGAGGCGTTCGCGCGCCGGCTCCCGGACATACCCCTGCTCGTGACCACAGGCTACAATGACGACCTGGTGGCTGACATCCCGCGCGCCACCACGCTGGATGTGATCGGCAAGCCCTACCGGGGCTCGGAGCTGGCTGATCGTGTCCGTGCGGCGCTCAACCGCCGGCATGCGGGCGCGCGACGTGTGCGGTCGGACTTCGGTCCAGCCGAGGCGTGAGCGGGCGCGCGGGAGAAGCAAGTGGATGAGCCGGGTGGCCTGCCGCATGTGGTGGTGATAGGAGCGGGATTCGGCGGGCTGACCTGCGTGCAGGAACTTGCCCGTTCGCCGCTGCGGATCACGCTCGTCGACCGGCGGAACTACCATCTGTTCCAGCCACTCCTCTACCAGGTCGCCACGGCCGCCCTCTCGCCGGCCGAGATCGCCTGGCCGATCCGGAGCATCCTGAGCACCCAGCGGAACGCGGAGGTCCAGCTGGGCCAGGCCGCCGGGGTCGACGTGGCGGAGAAGCGCCTGCAGCTCGATGATGGCCGCACGCTCGCCTACGACTATCTGGTGATCGCCACGGGCGTCCGGCACGCCTATTTCGGCCATGACGACTGGGCACCGGTCGCGCCCGGATTGAAGAAGATCGCCGACGCCACGCTGATCCGCGAGCGCATCTTGACTTCGTTCGAGAAGGCGGAGGTCGAGCCCGAGCCGGCAAGGCGGGCGCAGCTCCTGACCTTCATCGTCATCGGGGGCGGCCCCACCGGGGTGGAGATGGCCGGCGCCATCGTGGAACTCGTCCACTACGCGCTCGCCAAGGACTTCCGGCGGATTGGGCCTGCCGATGCGCGCGTGATCCTGATCGAGGGCGGCGACCGGCTGCTGCCGGCCTTCCCGCCCGACCTGTCGGAGAAGACCTTGGCATCCCTGGAGCGGCTGGGCGTGAAAGTCCTCCTGGGCCACCAGGTGACGCAGTGCGACGAGGACGGCGTGATCGCAGGCGGCGAACGCATACCTGCAAGCTCGATCGTCTGGGCGGCCGGCGTGCGCGCGTCGCGGGCAGCGGCCTGGCTGGGTGCCGAGGCCGACCGGGCAGGACGGGTCCTGGTGGCGCCCGATCTGTCCGTCCCGGGCCGGCCCGAGATCTTCGTGATCGGGGACACGGCGTCGGTCCAAAGCGACGGAGCGCCGGTGCCCGGCATCGCGCCGGCTGCCAAGCAGATGGGCCACTACGTCGCCCGACGGATCCACGCTGCCGTGACCGGGTCGCAGATGCCCGGCCCGTTCCGCTATCGTCACGCCGGCAATCTCGCGACCATCGGCCGAAACGCCGCCGTCGCCGATTTCGGGTGGATGAAGATCAGCGGGTTCCCGGCCTGGGTGCTCTGGGGCGTCGCCCACATCTATTTCCTCATCAGCTGGCGCAACCGGTTCACGGTCGCCCTGAACTGGCTCTGGGAGTTCGTGACGTTCCAGCGCGGCGCCCGGCTGATCGTTGGCGCCCCGCGGTCCGATGATGCCGCCGACGACGAGCGCCCGGTGATCTGAAACCGCCAAAACCATGTAACTCCTTTTGGCGGTTGGTCGTACAACCTACTGGTGGCTGACGTGAAATCGCGGCCGGTCTGGGAACGGGTCCGTCCAGCGGTCCGGCGGTGCATCGGGAGGAGCGCGGAACGTGGCAGTCGACCGATACTCGGGTGTTCATGGTTCCTCGTCCCCAGCGGCGCTCGCGGCCTTCGAAGATGCCGTCGACGCCGTCGCTGCCCACCGGCCCGATGCCGCGGACGCGCTGCAGCGCTGCCTTGATGCCGATGCCGACATGGTCGCTGCGCATGTGCTGAAGGGCCTGGGCGCGGTCATGCTGGCGCGGCAGGAATGCCTGGCCGCCGCTGCGACCCAGCTGGCGGCGGCGCAGGCGGCCGCGGGACGGGCAGGCTCGACAACCAGGTTCGAGGCGGTGCTGCTGCGGGCCCTGGAGAAGGCGGTCGAGGGCGACATCCGCGCCGCCACCGCCCTGCTGGACGCAGAGCTCGATCAGTCGCCGAAGGCATTCCTGATCGCGAAGCTGGCCCACGGCCTCCGCTTCATGGCAGGCGATGCCGGCGGCATGCTGGCATCCACCACCGCGCTGCTGCCGGCCTGGTCCGCGCAGGATCCGGGCTATGGCTACCTGCTCGGCTGCCACGCCTTCGCCCTGGAGGAAAACGGCGAGTACGCGGCTGCGGAGCGGGCCGGTCGCCAGGCCGTGCTGATCGAGCCGCGCGATGCCTGGGGCATGCATGCGGTTGCCCATGTCTACGAAATGCAGGGCCGCAGCCGTGCCGGCATCGGCTGGCTGACCAATGCCAAGCCGGGCTGGCAGGACTGCCACAATTTCCGCTTCCACATGGCCTGGCATCTCGGCCTCTTCCTCCTGGAGGAGGGCCGGACCGAAGAGGTGCTCGACCTCTACGACCATTCGGTGCGCCCCGAATGCACCGACGACGTCCGCGACATCGCCAATGCCACTTCCATGCTCTGGCGCCTTCGCCAGGAAGGGGTGCATGTGGGCGGGCGATGGGAGGAGCTGGCCGAGATCGCCTCCAGGCGGCGGCAGGAGACGATCCTGGTCTTCGCGACGCTCCACCAGCTGCTGGCCCTGGTGGCCCGGGGGGAGCGCGCCCAGGCTGACGATCTGCTCAGTGCGCTGGCCCGGGCCGCTGCCTGCGGCACGACCAACCAGTCGGTGGTGGCCCGCAGGGTCGGCCTTCCCCTCGCACGGCTCATGGTCGACGGGAAAGGCGAGGGCGCGGCCGTCCTGGCCCTGGCCCGACGGCTCCATCACCTGGGCGGCAGCCACGCCCAGCGCGACGTGTTCCTGCGCATCCTGCTCGACCACGCCGCTTCGCAAGGCGACACCGCGCTGGTCGGCAGCCTGCTCGATCTTCGCCATCAGTGGCGGCGCATCGACCGCTTCGCGAGCAGGATCCTTCCCGCGAGATTGGGGAGCCGGGTGGCGGTCCAACCGTCTTGACCCCGACCAGCCGTATCGGAGGGAGCTGATGTCGATCGCCGTCGCCATTGTGCCGTCCCCGACCCATGGTCCCCCTGCTGTCGCCACGCCTGGCAATCGCCTTACTTCTGTTGGGAGCCGCCGCCCCGCTGGTGGGCTGGCCGCTGGAGCTTGTGGTGCTCGTCCGGGCAGCGTTCGGCCTGTGGGTTCTCACCCTCTTCGTGATCGCGCACCTGATCGCGGGAATTCCTGCCTTCCCGGGCTTCATTCCGCTGGCCTGAGTGTCGCTGATCGGGCACCTCCTGTTTGGCATCGTGGTGGCCATCGTGGTCCGCTTGCGGGAGGGAGCCATGGGTGATTGACGACCGGCCATGGCGGGTGGCCGACCAGATCGCCCGCACCCTGCACGCCCACGGCATCCGCCACGCCTTCGGCATGCCCGGCGGCGAGGTGGTCACCCTGATCGACGGCCTCGGCCGATCGGGGATCGCGTTCGTCCTGGCAAGGCACGAGACCCCGGCGGCCATCATGGCGGCCGGCACCTATTGGGCAACTGGCGCTCCGGGCCTGCTGGTGACGACGCTGGGGCCGGGGCTCGCCAACGCCGTCAATGGCATCGCCGATGCCTGGCAGGAGCGCGTACCGCTCATCGTGCTCTCGGGCGTGGTCGAGCGCACGATCCGCGGGCGCTACACTCACCAGATCGTCGACCACGCCGCCCTGTTGCGCCCGCTCGTGAAGGCGAGCTTCGAGGTCGAGCCGGAAGGGGCCGCGGACGTGGTGGCCCGGGCGATCCGGCTGGCCACGACCCGTCCCTACGGCCCGGTGCATCTCGACCTCTCGCCAGCCAGCGCGGCCCAGCCGTCACCCTCCGAAGCGTTGATCCGGCCGGCGGAGGGAGCGCGGCCGCAGGTAGATCCTTCCGATCCAATCCTGGCCATGGTGTGCCGCAAGCTGTCGGCGGCATCGCGGCCGGTGGTGGTCGCCGGTCTCGATGCGGCGCGGCCAGCGGCAAGCGAGCCGCTCCGGCTGCTGCTGGAACGGCTGGGCGCCCCGTTGATCACGACCTATCGGGCCAAGGGCGTGGTGGACGAGCGCCATCCGCTCGTCCTTGGCGGTGCCGGCCTGTCGCCGCTGGCCGACCGGCATCTCTTGCCTGCACTGCAAGCAGCGGACCTCGTCCTGCTGGCCGGCTACGACCCGATCGAGATGCGCCCGGGCTGGATGGACCCTTTCCCGTCCTCCGCCCTGGTGATCGAACTCGCCGCGGTTCCCGTCGACCATGGCATGCACCGTGTCGACATCCGCCTTCAAGGCGAACCCGCCGATCTTCTCCATGCGCTGGTGCAGGGTCTGGACCCGGAGCCGCACGGCCGTCCATCCGGGCCGGAACGTATCCGCGCGCCGCTGGAGGAAGCCTTTGCCGCGCCGCATGACCGGTTCGGGCCGCACGCGGTGGCCGCGGCGCTCCAGGACATGCTCACGCCGGACACGACCCTGACGGTGGACAGCGGCGCACACCGCATCCTGCTGAGCCAGAAGCTGCAGCTTCGGCACCCCTTGCAGCTGCTCCAGTCCTCGGGCTGGTGCACGATGGGGGCAGCACTGCCGCTGGCGATCGGGGTGAAGCGGGCGAGGCCCGACCGGCAGGTCGTGGCGGTGATGGGCGACGGCGGCCTGGAAATGGTGGCCGGCGAACTGGCGACCCTGCGGGACCTGGGCCTTCCGGTCACGCTGGTGGTGCTCCAGGACCAGAGCCTGGCGCTCATCGCGCTGAAGCAGGCGCAGGCCAGGCTGCCGCCGGCGGGCGTGGCCTTGCCGGCATCCGATCTGGTCGGCCTGGCCGCTGCCTTTGGCGGCCACGGCGTGCGGGCCGGAACGCGGGACGCCCTGGCGCGCGCGCTCGGCGAGGCAGCCGCCCGCGACGTCTTCACGCTCATCGTCTGCCCGATCGACGCGGAGGACTATGTCGGCCGGATCTGAAGGGGCGGGCAGCGCGCGGGACCTGCGGCTCGATTTCTTCCGCGGCATCGGGATGTTCATCATCCTGATCGCCCACATCCCCGGCAACCCGTGGATCAACTGGATCCCCGCCCGGTTCGGCTTCTCGGATGCCACCGAGATCTTCGTGTTCTGCTCGGGCATGGCGTCGGCCTACGCGTTCGCCAGCGTGTTCGACCGGCATGGCGGATGGATGGGCGCCGCCAGGATCCTGCTGCGGGTCTGGCAGGTCTGGTGGACGCAGATCGGCGTGTTCGTCGCGGTGATGGTCGTCCTGATCGCAGCCGACCGGCTCTACGTGACGGACGCCTATACGCGAAACCTCCAGCTGGACCGTTTCTTCGCCGATCCCGCGTCCGGCATGCTCGGTCTGGTGACGCTCACCTACGTGCCGATCTACTTCGACATCCTGCCGATGTATCTCGTCATCCTGATGCTGATCCCGGTAATGGTCACGATCGCACGCCATGCCGGACCTTCCTGGGCCCTGGCCCTGTCCGTGGCGATCTGGGCCGCCGCGCAGACGCGCCTGACGGCCCTGCCGGCCGATCCCTGGGTGTACCGTCCCTGGTTCTTCGACCCGTTCGGCTGGCAGCTGGTCTTCTTCACCGGCTTCGCCTTCATCCGCGGCTGGCTGCCGGCGCCGCCACGCAGCGAGCGGCTCGTCATCCTGTGCGCCTGCGTCCTTGTCGCCTCCATCCCGTTCGCCTGGCTGCCCCTGTTCAGGGCGGTGCCAATCCTGCAGGCGGCCCATGATCTGCTGCTGCCGCTGACCGACAAGACCCGCTTTGGCCTCTTGCGATATCTCCATTTCCTGGCCCTGGCCTATCTCGCCTGGCTGCTCGTCGGACCGGCCGGAAGCAGGCTCAGAGGCGCGCTGGTCGAGGTGGCCGTGGCGGTAGGGCGCCAGTCCCTGGCGGTCTTCGTGACCGGCCTCGTCACCGCGCAGATCCTCGGGATCGTGCTGGACAGGGTAGGTGCGGGTCCGGTCGTCACGGTGCTGGTCAACGTCCTAGGCATGGCCGTGCTGGTGGCTGCCGCCTATGCCGTCGGTTGGTACAAGAGCGTGCCCTGGCGACAGCGGCGCGGCACGAGCGAGCCAGCGCGCGCGGCGGAGCCCGTGGCGGTGCTTTCCCGCCCGGTCCGCTGAATTTTTCGATCCTCGCCAGCCGACGTCGCTCGTAGCACTTCGGCCGCGCGTGGCAGGCGCGCTAGGAAGGGCTCCCCAAGCGAGCGAGGCGACCCATGACCCAGACCCTGCCGGCCCAAACCGACGTCGTCATCATCGGCGGCGGGGTCATCGGCTGCTCCATCGCCTACCATCTGGCCAGGCTCGGGATCACCGACACCGTCCTTCTGGAACGCCGCCAGCTGACCTGCGGCACGACCTGGCACGCGGCCGGCCTGATCGGCCAGCTCCGCGCGACCCGTGTCATGACCGAGCTTGCCAAGTACACCTCCGAGCTGCTGCACGAGCTGGAGGCGGAGACGGGCCAGTCCACTGGCTTCAAGCAGAACGGCTCGATCTCGCTGGCGCTCAACGACGAACGCTTCGAGGAGATGAAGCGCGGCGCCTCCATGGCGAAGAATTTCGGGCTGGAGGTCGAGGTCTACTCGGTCGGGGACGTCCGCGCCAGGTATCCGCTGCTCAAGCTCGACGACGCCGTGGGCGGCGTGTTCCTGGCGAAGGATGGTCAGGCCGACCCGGTGAGCGTGACGCAGGCTTTTGCCCGCGGTGCCCGGCAGCGCGGGGCCAGGATCCTGGAGAACTGCCAGGTCGACACGATCCTGGTCGAGCAGGGCAGGGCCGTGGGTGTGCGCACCGCGGACGGCCAAGCGATCCGGGCCGGCACGGTCGTGATCGCGGCCGGCATGTGGTCGCGGGAGCTGGGTGCGAAGATCGGCGTCTCGCTCCCACTGCATGCGGCCGAGCATTTCTACATTGTCACGGAGCCGATGCCGGATCTGCCGGCCGACCTTCCGGTGCTGCGCGTTCCCGACGAGAGCACCTACTACAAGGAGGATGCCGGCAAGATCCTGCTGGGTTGCTTCGAGCCGGTCGCCAAGCCCTGGGGCATGGACGGCATCCCCGAGAGTTTCTGCTTCGACCAGCTGCCGGAGGACATCGACCACTTCCAGCCGATCCTGGAGGCGGCGATGGCGCGCTTCCCGATGCTGGAGACGGCGGGGATCCATACCTTCTTCAACGGCCCGGAGAGCTTCACCCCCGATGACCGCTACCTCCTGGGCGAGACACCGGAGGTGCACGACCTGTTCGTCGCCTGCGGCTTCAACTCGATCGGGATCCAGAGCTCCGGCGGAGCCGGCAAGGTCCTGGCCGAGTGGATCCGCGACCGGGCGATGCCGGTGGAGCTAATCGACGTCGACGTCCGTCGCATGCAGCCCTTCCAGTCCAACCGCCGCTACCTTCGCGAGCGCACCACGGAGACGCTGGGCCTCCTCTACGGCATGCACTGGCCGTATCGGCAGATGGACACGGCACGGGGTGCCCGCCGCTCGCCCCTGCATGACCGCCTGGCCGCCGCGGGGGCGGTGTTCGGCGAGACCGCTGGCTGGGAGCGACCGAACTGGTTCGCGCCGGCCGGGACGGAGCCGCGCTATCGCTACTCCTGGGGACGGCAGAACTGGCATGAACCGGTCGGACAGGAATGCCGGACGGTGCGCGATGCGGCGGCCCTGTTCGACCAGACCTCGTTCGCGAAGTTCCTGGTCGAGGGGCGGGATGCGTGCGGCCAGCTGAACCGGATCTGTGGCAACGACATTGACGTGCCCGTGGGGCGGATCGTCTACACGCAGTGGTTGAACGAGCGTGGCGGCATCGAGAGCGACCTGACCGTCACGCGCCTGGGCGAGACGTCGTTCCTCGTCGTCACCGCGGCCGCGGCCCAGACCCGGGACCTTTCCTGGCTGCGGCGGCATGTCGATGCCGAGGCGCGCTGCCATCTCCAGGACGTGACCTCGGGCCTGCCGATGTTCGGGCTGATGGGCCCGGCGAGCCGGACGATCCTGGAGAAGATGAGCGGCCAGGACCTGAGCGACGCAGCCTTTCCCTTCGCCACGTCGCGGCAGGTCGAGCTTGGCTATGCCAAGGTACGGGCATCCCGGATCACCTATGTCGGCGAACTCGGCTACGAACTCTACGTGCCGGCAGAGTTCGCCACCCACCTGTTCGACGAGATCATGGCTGCGGGGCGGGAATTCGGGCTCGGGCTGGCCGGCTACCATGCTATGAACGCCCTGCGCACCGAGAAGGGCTACCGGCACTGGGGCCACGACATCGGGGTCGAGGACACGCCGCTGGAAGCTGGCCTCGCCTTCTGCCTGGCCTGGGACAAGCCGGGCGGATTCATCGGCCGGGACGTCCTATTGCGTGCGAAGGAGGCGGGACCATCCCGCCGCCGTCTCGTCCAGCTCAAGCTCGAGGACTCCTCGCTCTCGCTGCACCACGAGGAGCCGATCTGGTGCGGCTCCCGAATCGTGGGCTCCGTGACGTCCGGCATGTACGGCCACCGCGTCGATGCGTCGCTCGGCATGGGCTATGTACGCGCGGACGAGCCCGTCACGTCGGCGTGGCTTGCAGCCCATCCGCTCGAGGTCGAGATCGCCTGGCGGCGGGTGCCCGTGGCCGCGCAGCTGCAGCCTTGGTACGATCCGCAAAACGATCGGATCAGGGTGTAGCAGGGGCCACGGCGTTCTATCGCCGGTTGCTAAAATCGCGGCCAATCATGTGAAGTGGTTGCGCGAAGGCAGGAAGTCATTAAGTATCCGTAACACAAATCACAACGTGCTTGCCGAGCTCAGCTTGCCCAGTTTCCTGCAGCGCTGCCCATTGATGTCGTCGCGCCGGTCGTCCTGGCGGCGCTGTACCGTGGCCCTGGGCTGCACGGCCGCGCTGCTGTCGCTGCAGCCGGTCGACGCAGCGGACGACGTCGATCACATGACCGCGCGGGTGTCCCAGCCGCCGGCCAAGATGGTACGTGTCACCAGCCATGCCGTTCCATCGGTCGTGCCCGTGAATGGCCAGGGCCACGAAGAGCGCACGTTCCTGGACCTTCTCACGAGCTGGCTCGGCATCGTCGGCCAGGACGAGGATGCGCAGCCGGCCGTGAAGGTGGAGCCGCAGGACGTCGATACCCCGTCTGAGCTGGTGGTCGTCCCGGACGATGGTGAGCGCGACGCGATCGTGCCGATCGACCCGTCGCCAAAGCCGGCCCCGGCCCCGGCCTTGGCGGAACCCTCGCTCGGCCAGGCCCGCCTGGCGACCACGACGATCCAGCCGCCGGTCGATCCGGAACCGCTGGGCGTGCTCACCATGCGACTCGTCTCGACCTCACTGGTTTCTGCCTCCTTGTGGGGCAAGACCGTGTCGGCGGAGGACCAGGACGACGATCTCGACCGGTTCGCGAGCGTGGCGTCCAGGCGCCTCGACCGGCCCTTCTTCCCGGTATCGCGCCGGCTTCTCGACCGGGCGCGGCCGCCGCTGAAGGCGGGCCGAATCATTACGACCGAAGAAGGTGCCGGCTTCCTCACCCCGATCGAACCCGAAGCCGCGTCGCCGGCCCAGTAGGCGCTGCGGTTCTAAGGCTTCGGGCGCCCGTTGGCTTCGAGCAGCTGCCGGGTCGCCTCGAACTTGAGCTCGGCCCGGGTCCGGCCGTCCAGTTCCTCGGCAGGCTTCGCCATGCCTGCGGCCGCGAGCGTCAGCAGGCTGCCCTGGCCGATGATCTGCCCGAAACATCGCCGCAGCCGCACCCAGGCCTGGACCGGCCCGATGGCGCGCAGATCGCCCAGCGTGCGGACCCCGATCGCCACCAGCCGCAAGGCCAGGCTCCGTGGCAGCCGCACCGGTGCTACAATGCCGGACATGGCCGGCGCGGCGATCGGTCGACCGGGCGGGCTGATCCTGATCCCGGCTCCGACCAGGCTCCGTTCCAGATCGGCGCGCTCGAACCCCAGAAAATCCACGAGCAACTCGACATAAGCCCGCACGAAGTCCGGCCCGTGCCCATCCAACGCCAAGCCATGCGCGCATTCGTGCAGCACGATCGGCCTCGTTCGCGCCCATCGGGGCAGCTTGATGACGTCCCGCGATCCGGCCGCGTGCCGCCGGCCACGGCCGTCCTCCACCCGCGGTGGCTTCTGGTCCGGACCCTGACGCTCTGCGAAGACGCGACCGACGAGCGCGCGGCATGCGTCCAGCGACATGAGCTTGCGGTCGTGGGGCAAGACGTGGTCCGCTTCCCAGCGATAGACCCGCGACCGTTGAAAATCGCGCACACGCTGGGGGCGGCGCACCCGCTTCGGCGCAGGTCGGGCGGCGGGCAAGGCGTCGGCCTCCTTGATCGACTCGTACAGCAGCAGCTTGACGGGCGGCGGTCCAGTCGGCAAGCGGCTGGGCGATGTTCAACGGACGCCCCACTCGATGACCGGCAGAGGTGATCCGCGCGGCTATTACGCGGCGCTGGGCCTGCCGTTGACGGCCTCCGCCGACGATATCCGGCGGGCGTTTGGGGAGCGGGCCAAGCAGCTCCACCCGGATCATGCGGGCAGCAGGGGCGACCCGGCGGCGTTCCAGCGCGTGCTGGATGCCTACGAGGTGCTGCGCGACCCGTCGCGGCGTCTGCGCTACGATGCCGACAGCGTCTATATGAGCCGGCCCGAGCCCACAGCCGCGGACGAGCCGGTGGCGCCTGATCCGCTGGCGCCGCACTGGCCGGTCGATGCGCCGGTACGCGCCATCCCAATTCCAGACGCGCGGACCTTGTTTCTGCTGGGCGCGGTGCTCGCGCTTTTGCTGGGCGCTGGCAGCTGGATCTGGGCGCAGAGCGGCGAGATCGCTGCCTATGAGGCGCGCGTGGCACATCTGACGGTCGACCTGGAGCGGGCCAAGTCGGACCAGGCCGAGGTCCTGGCGCGCTACCGGGCGGCCAGCGTCGTCGAGCTGGGCCAGGAGTTGGCGGGCGATGCCGCGCTGGACGCGCCTGCCCATCTCTTCGCGACCGACCTGACCTTCGCCACGGAGTCCGCGGATCTCGACCCGGAGCTGGACGCACAACTGGTCGAGGCGATCCGGCAGGTCTCTGCCATCGTCGAGCGGCTGGCGCCGGATCGGCGTTGGAGCGTCCTGATCCAGGGGCAGGCCCCGCAGGCGGCCACGGCCGGCGGCGTCGACGTGGCCGGCTGGCAGCTCTCGCTGCTGCGGATCGGTCAGATCATCGACCGGCTCGTCCAGGCGGGATTCCCGGCCGATCGGTTGACCATGGGGTTCTCGGCGGGTTTCGCGGCCGAGCACAGCGGGGCGGATCCGGCCCGGACGGTGGAACTCCGGGTGGTCTGCTGCCTCAGATAACGGGCGCAGCCCTGGGAGGTGACTGATCGAGCAGGCCCCGCAACCGACGCAGGGCCATCCTCAGATGCTCCTCATCGGCGATCGATCCTAGGGCCAGTCGCACGGCCTTTGGTGGCGGGGTCCGACCCACGGCGAACACGTCGCTGCGCGGCAGATGCACGCCGATGCGGGCCGCTTCCTCGACCAGCCGCTCGGCCGTCCAGGAGGAGGGCAGGGGCAGCCACTGGTGCAGGCTCCCTTCCGGCGGTGCCGCACCGAGCACGCTGCCCGCGATCTCCCGGCGCAGCGCGATCTGGCGGCGGATCCGCGCCAGAATCTCGTCGGCAAAGCCCTCGTTCAGCCACCAGGTGAACAGGGCCGCCGGCAGGGGCGAGGCCGCCACGAGCAGGTCGTGGAGGGCGGTCGTGATCGCGCCGACCCGCTCCGGGGGTGCTACGATGTAGCCAAGCCGGAGACCCGGGGCCAGGCACTTGGACATGCCACTGACCAGGATCGCGTGCTTCGGCAGCCGAGCGGCGAACGGGATCGGGCGCGTCTGCGGCAGGTGGCCGTAGATGTCGTCTTCCACCAGCAGGAGATCGTTGCGCTCGACAACCTCGGCAATCTGCTGGCGCCGCTCGTCCGGCATCGTGATGGCCGTCGGGTTCTGCAGGGTGGGGCAGGTGAACAGGGCGCGCGCCCCGAACACGCGGACCGCCGTCTCGACCGAGTCGGGCATCAGCCCATGTTCATCCGTGGCGACCGGCTCCACGCGGAATTTCAAGGCCCCGAGGAGATCCCTCGCACCCGGATATGTCAGTTGGTCGATGAGGACCGTATCGCCCGGGCGCAGGCAGGCCAGCGCGGTTACCGCCAGCGCCGAATGCACGCCGGCCGTCAGCAGAATCTGGTCAGGCTGCGCCGTCAGGCCGATCCGCGCCACCCAGGCAGCCAGGGCTGCGCGATGCTCCGGCAGTCCGCTGGTCGGCGGGTAGCGGCCGAGCAGTGCGGCTCCACCCGTTGCCAACGCACGAGCGGCCGTGTCGGCCGCCTCTGCATCGGAAAGCACGACCGGCGGCTGGTTGACGACCAGATCGGCGGCATTGGCCGAGTTCTCGCCTGCCAGCCGGATCCGGCTTTGCCGGTCCGGGCGCTTGAGCACGAAAGTGCCACGCCCAACCTCGCCTGTGAGGAGGCCGCGACTCTGGGCCAGTACATAGGCCCGGTTGACCGTGCCGACCGTCACCCCGAGCTTCTTTGCCATATCACGCACCGGGGGAAGCCGTTCGCCCGGTGCGAAGTCGCCAGCGCCGATCGACCGCTCCAGGGCGTCGGCGATGGCTCGGTAGGCAGGTCGGCCCTGGTCGTGGATATCGGTGCGTTCGATGGACATGGCTGGAAGCAGTGGATTGACTCGGCACATGAGTCAATCGGATGATGACGTGGAACATTTGAATCACATGGTGTAGACGGCCATCAAATGTACCGAGACACCGCGACAATGGCAGACGCTGAACCAGGTGTGTTCACCGGGCAGGGCCTTCGGCGAGGAGCGCTCGGCGTGCTGCCCATTCTGCCGGCCGCCGTTGCGTTCGGCCTGGTCTACGGCGTAGCAGCCGCCGAGAAGGGCATGAGCGCGCTCGAGATCGCATTGAGCTGCATGTTCATCTTTGCCGGCGCATCGCAACTCGTCGCGATGGAACTCTGGCGAGAGCCTCTGCCGATCGTGACGATGGTGCTGTCCGTGTTCGTGATCAATCTGCGGCACCTCTTGATGAGCGCCACGGTGGCACCCTGGTTCGCGAACTCGCCGCGCCTGGCGACCTTCGCGTCACTCTTCGTATTGACCGACGAGTCCTGGGGAGTTGCGGTCGCCGATCGTCGTGGGGGGCGAAGCGACGCCGCGTTCCTGCTTGGGGCGGGGGCGACGCTCTGGGTGGTATGGCTCGGGGCCTCTACCGCCGGGCATGCGCTGGGTGACCTGATGCGTGGCTTCGACCCGGACCTGTTCGCCTGGCTGATCACGGGGTTCTTCGTCGTCCTGCTAGCCGGTTTCTGGCGCGGTCCCGGCGATCTGCTGCCGTGGCTGCTGGCAGCTGCAACCGCGCTCGCGACCGTCCAGGTCCTGCCAGGGACCTGGTTTGTCCTGATCGGAGCCCTTGCGGGCTCGCTGGCTGGCGCGTGGCTGCATGTCCGCCGACGCTGAGGGGATCATGGCGATCCTGCTCATGGGGGCCGCCACCTATGCGACGCGCATCGGCGGCTTCCTGCTGATCCGCCGCTTCAAGCCGGGACCATTCCTTGAGGCCTGGTTCGGGCATGTCCCGGGCGCGGTGTTCGCCGCCCTGGTAGCCCCGTCGGTCTGGCAGGCCGGGCTGGCTGGCTGGGCCGGTGCAGCCATCGGCTTTGGGGCGATGTGCTGGACCGGGCAATTCCTGCCGTCCCTCGTCCTATCCGTCCTCGCCTTTTTCCTCGCCCGCCACTTCCTCTAGCCCTGCTGGACACCGATCGATGACCGACTACGCCTACCACCTCCTCGACGTGTTCACCGAAACCAAGCTGGCCGGCAACCAGCTGGCGGTGGTCCCCGAGGCGGCGGGCCTGGACGAGCGGCGCATGCAGGCGGTCGCGCGCGAGTTCAACCTGTCGGAGACGGTGTTCCTGTCCCCCCCAACCCGGCCGGAGGCGCTGTTCACGGTGCGGATCTTCACGCCAGGGTCCGAAATGGAGTTCGCCGGCCACCCCACCATCGGGACCACCGTGCTCCTGGCCCATCTCGGCCATCTGCCGACCAGTGGCGGGAAGGGCAGCGCGATCCTGGACCTGCCCGCCGGCCCTGTGCCGGTGACGATCGCGAACGGCTTCGCCAGCCTGCAGGCGCCAAAGCCACCCGTGATCCTCGGCACGTTCAACGCCGATGCCATGGCCTCGGCGGTAGGACTCGCGCCCGAACAGGTGGAAGGCGGGTTGCGTCTGGCCACGGCCGGCAATCCGTTCGCGTTCCTGCAGGTCGGCTCCCAGGCGGAACTGGACGCACTGGTCCCCGACCACGCCGCGATCATCCGTTACACGCCTTCGCCGGCGACGGGGCTGACCGTCTTCGCGAAGGTCGACGCCAATGAATATGCTGTCCGCATGTTCGCGCCCCAGGACAGGATCTTCGAGGATCCGGCCACCGGAAGCTCGGCCGCGGCGATGGCGGCCCTGCTGCTGGAGGACGATCCAAGCTGCGACGGACGGACAATCCTGATCCGGCAGGGCGTGAAGATGGGGCGGCCCAGCGAGATCCTGCTCACGCCGTCCCGGCAGGAGGACGGCACGCCGGTGGCCAGGGTTGCCGGCAAGGCCGTGATCGTCGCGGAAGGGCGCCTGTTCCTCTAGGGGTGTGCTTCGACGTCCGCCGGATGCCGGCTCCAGCCGAGTCCTTCGCCCTTTACCCGCGCTCCCGCCAACCCTAGGCGTGGACGAGCCCGGAATGTTTCGACCCCGTTCGAGAATGACATGAGCACCAAGCTGTTCGAGCCGATCACGCTAGGTGGCGTGGAGCTGCCCAACCGTTTCACCATCTCGCCGATGTGCCAGTACGCGGCCAGGGATGGGCATGTCGCGCCCTGGCACCAGCAGCATGTCGGCAGCTTGGCGCTGGGCGGTGCCGGCTTGTTCGTCATGGAAGCGACGGGGGTGCTGCCCGAGGGCCGGATCACCCCTGCCTGCCTGGGGATCTGGAGCGAGGACCATGAGGCGGGCCTTGCCAAGCTGCTGCGCGACGTCCGCACCTACGCTCCCGACCAGCGGTTCGGGCTCCAGCTGGCCCATGCCGGCCGCAAGGCCAGCTCGGACATGCCATGGAAGGGTGGTGGGCTGGTGCCTCCGCAAGCCGGCGGATGGCAGCCTGTAGGCCCAAGCCCGGTCTCGTTCGATCCGGCGCGCCCGGCCCCGCAGGAACTCGATCAGCCCGGCATCCATCGGATCCGCCAGGCCTTCGTGACCGGCGCAGAACGGGCGGACCGTGCCGGCTTCGATGCGATCGAGCTGCACGCGGCCCACGGCTATCTCCTGCACAGCTTCAACTCGCCGCTCGGCAACGAGCGGACGGACGCCTATGGCGGCAGCTTTGCCAACCGGACCCGCGCGATCCTGGAGATCGCGGCGGCCGTCCGCCTGGTCTGGCCGAAGGAGAAGATCCTCGGTGCCAGGATCACCGGGTCGGACTGGCACGAGGAGGGCCTGACCCCGGACGATGCCGCGAGGCTCGCCAACGAACTGGCCGACATCGGCCTGGACTACATCACGGTCTCGTCGGGCGGCATCCGCTCGAACATCCGCGTGCCGGTCCAGCCCTGCTACCAGGTGCCGTTTGCGGGCGCGGTCAAGCGCGCGGTCGGCAACAAGGTGGCCGTGCAGGCGGTAGGTCTGATCGTGACGCCGCAAGAGGCCGAGCAGGTCATCGCGGATGGCCATGCCGACATGGTCGCCATCGCGCGCGGCTACCTGGACGACACCCGCTGGGGCCAGCATGCGGCCGATGCCCTTGGTGCTGCGCCGGCATGGCATGTGCGCCACGAGCGGGCCGGTGCGGCGCACTGGCCCGGCTCGAAGTTCAGGAACGGGTGAGGGCGTCCGGCACCCTCGTCAGTGGATCTCGTCCGCCTCGGCCATCGCCCGCTTCAGCATCTCGATGTCGAAGTCGGCGGACCGGGCGGCCTCGAGGATCGGCCGTTCCTGGCGGATGCACACGTCGATCGCGGCCGGGAGCTTGGGCAAAAGATCCAGCGGGATCACCGTGGCTCCATGGCGGTCGGCGTGGATGATGTCGCCGTGACGCACCTTCATGCCGGCGACGGTCACGTCCAGGCCGAAGTCCACGCAATGCACGAAGGCGTGGCTCGGCCCGACCGAACCGGCGAGGAGCTGAAAGCCGGGTGCGATCATGTCGAGGTCACGGATCGAGCCGTCGGTGACGCAGCCGAGCACGCCCAGGCCCTTGTGGATGGCAGTGTTGACCTCGCCCCAGAACGCGCCGGTGCCCTTGTGCTCGTCCAGGTCCTCGATCACCGCGATCGTCGGGTGGGGTTCGGAGCAGACATAGCTGTAATAGGCCAGGCGATGCTGGCGGGCCTCGTCGCCTTTGCGGTCGGACGGGCGGGTGGCGCGGATGGTGGCGGTACGCGCGAAGCCGACGATCGGCTTCAGGTCCGTGAACGCGCAGACCAGGGGCTTCAGCGTGAAGCCTTCGGTGGAACGAAAGCCGCGTGCCTCTTCCAGGGCATTGCAGATCGTGGGCGTGTCGAAGCCGGCCAAATGGCTGAAGAGGTCCTGATCGATTCCGCTCATGCCTTGCCGGCCTCCCGTGAAACGTATTGCGTGTGCCTCTGGTAGCATGGGTGCGGTGGCAGAGCGATCCCCGGGTGCCCATGTGTTGGCCTGGGATGGTGGCCTCGCACCGGAAGCGCGCCACCTGTTCCATGGATCAGCAGCAGGAGTGAAGAGTTTGGGTGTTCATCAGAATTATATCGCTGGCTCATGGGTCGACGGCGCTTCCGTGTCGCGCAACGTGAACCCGTCCGACCTGGACGACGTGATCGGCGAATATGCCTATGCGGATGCCGCGCAGACCAAGGACGCGATCGCCGCTGCCACCCAGGCCCTGAAGACTTGGCAGAACAGCCCCATCCAGCAGCGCGCCGACCTGCTCGACAAGGTTGGCAACGAAATCCTCGCGCGCAAGGAAGAACTGGGCCGCCTGCTTTCCCGGGAAGAGGGCAAGACCCTGCCGGAGGGAATCGGCGAGGTCGCGCGTGCCGGGCAGATCTTCAAGTTCTTCGGTGGCGAGGTTCTCCGGATCGCGTCGGAGCGGGTCGAATCGGTCCGACCGGGTGTGGAAGTCGAGATGCGCCGCGACCCGATCGGCGTGGTCGGCCTGATCACGCCCTGGAACTTCCCGATCGCCATTCCGGCCTGGAAGATCGCCCCGGCGCTGGCCTACGGCAACACGGTCGTATTCAAGCCGGCCGATCTGGTTCCCGGCTCGGCCCATGCGCTGGCCGAGATCATCGTGAACGCCGGCGTGCCCGCCGGAGTGTTCAACCTTGTCATGGGGCGTGGGTCGGTCGTGGGGCAGGTGCTGCTCGAGGACCCGCGTGTCAACGCGATCAGCTTTACGGGCTCGGTGCCGACGGGTCGCAAGGCAGCCGCCACGGCCATCGGCCGGATGGCCAAGATCCAGCTGGAGATGGGCGGCAAGAACCCGCTCGTGGTGCTCGACGACGCGGACCTGACTACTGCGGTGAACTGCGCCGTTCAGGGTGGCTTCTACTCGACGGGCCAGCGCTGCACCGCTTCCTCGCGCGTGATCGTCACGGAAGGCATCCACGACAGGCTGGTAGGCGCCATGGTCGACGCGACCAAGGCGCTGGTCGTCGACGATGCGTTGAAGCAGGGAACGCAGATCGGGCCGGTGGTCGACCAGAAGCAGTTGGACCAGGACCTGTCCTATATCGACATCACTCGCAAGGAAGGGGCGAAGCTGGCGTTCGGCGGTGAGCGGCTGAACCGGGAGAAGACCGGGTTCTACCTGCAGCCGGCCCTGTTCACGGAGACGACGCCCGACATGCGGATCAACCGCGAGGAGGTGTTCGGTCCGGTGGTGAGCGTCGTGCGGGTGAAGGACTACGAGGAAGCGCTCCACGTCGCGAACGACACCGAATTCGGCCTGAGTTCGGGCATCTGCACCACGAGCCTGAAGTATGCCAGCCACTTCAAGCGCAACGCCGATGCCGGCATGGTGATGGTCAACCTGCCGACGGCGGGCGTCGACTATCATGTGCCGTTCGGTGGCCGGAAGGGCAGCTCCTACGGCCCGCGCGAGCAGGGTCGCTACGCCGCCGAGTTCTACACGACGGTGAAGACCAGCTACACGATGCCGTGACACATGGTGCAGCCCGGCCGGTGCAATTCCGGCCGGGCTGGCCGGCTCAAGGAAAGATCAGGAACTGGTCGGGAGGTCCGCGCCGCAGGATGGTCGGGGCGAGTGGATTCGAACCACCGGCCTCTTGCTCCCGAAGCAAGCGCTCTACCAAGCTGAGCTACGCCCCGCTGCGCGGACGGCTGGGAAATAGCCGTGGCGCGCGGGACGCGCAAGGCCCCATCCGGATCAGAACGCGCGGTGGACCGCGAAGTCGGCTAGATCGGTCAGCGCCGCCTTGGCGCGGCTGTCCGCAAAGCCCGCCAGCGCAGCGCGTGCGTCCGCCACATAGCCCTCGGCGCGGACAATCGTGTCTTCCAGCGCGCGATGCTTGTCGAGCAGGCGGATGGCGTGCTCGAGGTCATGGTCGCGCTGGTCCAGGTCCTCCAGGCAGCGCCGCCAGAACTGGCGCTCCTCCTCGTCGCCGCGCGCGAAGGCCAGCAGGATCGGCAGGGTGATCTTGCCTTCGCGGAAGTCGTCGCCGATCGTCTTGCCGAGCTCGGCTTGCCCCGCACTGTAGTCCAGCGCGTCGTCGACCAGCTGGAAGGCCACGCCGACCGAGCGGCCATAGGTGGCCAGCGCCTGCTCGTCCGCCATCGGCCGCCCCGCCAGCACGGCCCCGACCTGGGCTGCCGCCTCGAACAACGCAGCCGTCTTGCACTCGATCATGTGGAGATAGGCGGACTCGGTGGTGCTCGTGTCGTTGGTGGTCACCAGCTGAGCGACCTCGCCCTCCGCGATCACCGCCGAGGCGTTGGAAAGGATTTCCAGCACGCGCAGCGAGCCGTCCGCCACCATCAGCGTGAAGGCCCGGCTGAACAGGAAGTCGCCCACCAGCACCGGCGCCTTGTTGCCCCAAACGGCGTTGGCCGTGCTGCGTCCGCGGCGCAGATCGCTCTCGTCGACCACGTCGTCGTGGAGCAGGGTGGCCGTATGGATGAACTCGACGCAGGCTGCCAGCGAGATGTGCCGGTCCCCCTCGTAGCCGCACAGCCGCGCGGCGATCAGGGTCAGCACCGGCCGGATCCGCTTGCCCCCCGCCGCGATCAGGTGGCGTGCAAGTTCCGGAATCAGCGAGACTTCGCTTTGCAGGCGTTCCAGGATCAGGCTGTTGACCTTCTCCATCTCGAGCGCGACGAGAGCCATCGGGCGGTCGAGACCAGGCTTGGCGGGACGAGCGCTATCTTGTTCGACAGGAAGGGGCGCCAAATTCAACTCCGTCGTCCTCGTCCAAAGGCTCGATCAGTCAGATGCAGCGTTCGAACGCGGCGCCGCGTTGCTAACATGGCGTGGCGACGAGTGGCAAACCGACCGGAAGATCCGTGTGATTGCATCCCGCCTGCCGATAGATAGTGGATACGGTGAGGCAACGGACCCGGTTCATGGTCCAGCCGGGCAGAACGCGCTCTATTCGCTGCTCGGCGGCAGGGTCCGGATGAAGGCTGTCCAGGGGCGAGACCGGCCAGCTCTGGATGCTGTCCTGCTCGGGGCGGCAGCGCCTGTTCAGGCAAAGGAGCGTATCCTGGACGCCGGGTGTGGCAGTGGCGCGGTCGGCCTGTGCGTCGCCGCGCGGACGAACAGCCCGAACATCACGGCGATCGACGTCGCGCCCGATGCCGTCGCCGAAGCCAGCGCCAACATCCTGGCGAACGGCTGGCAGGATCGCTTCGAGGTCCGGCAGGCCGACCTTGCCGGCTACAAGGACCGGCAAGGGTTCGACCTCGTCCTGAGCAATCCGCCGTACCATGACCAGGATTCGTCCCGCTCCCCGGACGAACAGCGAGAACGGGCCCGGTTCGGCCAGCTGGCGCTGTCCGCCTGGATCGGGCACTGCCTGCGGCTGTGCAGGCCACGAGGCCACCTGGTGGTGATCCTGCGTGCCGATCGGATCGTAGAGACAGTCGCTGCCATGGACGGTATCGCCGGCGATGTGCGGATCCTGCCGGTTCATCCTTATGCCGGCGGGCCGGCCCACCGCGTCCTGATCCATGCCCGCAAGGCTGTGCGGACGCCGGCACGTCTTCTCGGCGGCTTCGTGCTGCATGCCGACGACCGCAGATGGACCGAGGGGGCGCGTGCGGTGCTGGAGCGGGGCGCTGCGATCGATTGGGACAGAGGAGACGCCGTTTGTTGAACTTGGAGCGATTCTGGCCATTCCCGAAGCACCCGATCGTGCCGCTGGTGCGGTTGTCCGGCGTCATCGGCAGCCTGCCTGGCCGAGGCGGGATGACGCTCGCCAGCGTGAACGGGATCCTCGAGGCGGCGTTCAGGCACAAGCATGCCGACACGGTCGCGATCGTGGTGAACAGCCCCGGCGGCTCGCCGGTGCAGTCCGCCCTGATCGGCGAGAAGATCCGCTCTCTTGCCGAGCGCAAGCGCAAGCGCGTGCTGACCTTTGCCGAGGACGTGGCGGCATCCGGCGGATACTGGCTCCTATGCGCCGGGGACGAGGTCTTCGCCCATCGCTGCTCGCTGGTCGGTTCGATCGGGGTGGTCTCGGCCGGCTTCGGCTTCGTCGATGCGATCGACAAGCTCGGGATCGAGCGCCGCGTGCGGACACGCGGCGAACGCAAGGCGATGCTCGATCCGTTCCGGCCGCAGACTCCAGAGGACCTGCAACTGCTCGACGAGATCCAGGGCGATGTTCATCAGGCCTTCATCGACCATGTCCGCAGCCGCCGAGCCGGCAAGCTCGCCGGTCCAGACGAGGAGATCTTCTCCGGACGGGTCTGGCTCGGCGAGCGCGGCAAGGCGCTCGGGCTCGTGGACCAACTCGGGACGCCGGAGACGGTGCTGCGCGCGCGCTTTGGTGACAAGCTGCGGATCAAGACCTATGGCCAGCGACGTTCCTGGCTGCAGCGGCGCCTGGGGATCGATCATGCGAGCGGCTTGATCCTGGGTGCCGTCGAGGAGCGGCTGGCGTTCGGGCGGTACGGGCTCTAGCCGGGCTGCCGACCGGCGCGCGTTCTACCTCGGTGACGCTGGCCACCACCGCCAACAACAGCTATTCCGGCGCCATGATCACCACCCTCTCCATCGGCAAGATTCTCGTCGTCCTGTTCGTGGTCGCCATCGCGTTCTTCCTGATGCGCTCCGCCAGCAAGGCCAGCGACAAGCGGCGTTCCAGCGCCGCGCCGAAGGGCAATCCCAGGACGGTGGAACTCGCGGCCTGCCCGCGCTGCGGGACTTTCCTGCCAAAGGGAAGCTGGTGCACCTGCGACCGCAAGTAGGTCGCCAGAGCAGGCTATCCGACACCCGTCCTCGCCTTGCCGGGCGTAGATGCGGGAACTAAGGTCCGGCCCCGGCCGAGGAACGGCACGACGCCAAGACGGAGACCAGTTTGCGCGACCAGGGCAGCCCCGGCTTCCAGGACCTGATCCTCACCCTGCAGCGCTTTTGGGCCGACCAGGGCTGCGTCATCCTGCAGCCCTACGACATGGAAGTGGGTGCCGGCACGTTCCACCCTGCCACCACCCTGCGCCCGCTGGGGCCGCAAAGCTGGAACGCCGCCTATGTGCAACCGTCGCGCCGCCCGACCGACGGCCGCTATGGTGCCAACCCGAACCGCCTGCAGCACTACTACCAGTTCCAGGTCATCCTGAAGCCGTCGCCACCGAACATCCAGGAGCTGTATCTGCAGTCCCTCTACGCGCTCGGCGTCGACCCGGAACTGCACGACCTGCGCTTCGTCGAGGATGACTGGGAGAGCCCGACCCTGGGTGCCTGGGGGCTGGGCTGGGAAGTCTGGTGCGACGGCATGGAAGTGAGCCAGTTCACCTATTTCCAGCAGGTCGGCGGCATCGACTGCCGGCCGGTCTCCGGCGAGCTGACCTATGGCCTGGAGCGCCTCGCCATGTACATCCAGGGCGTGGAGAACGTCTACGACCTGAATTTCAACGGTCGCGGCTTCACCTATGGCCAGGTGTTCCAGCAGGCCGAGCGGGAGTATTCCGCGTTCAACTTCGAGTATGCCGACACGGACATCCTGTTCCGGCACTTCGAGGATGCCGAGCGGCACTGCCGGTCGATCCTGGAACATCGCCTGCCCTTGCCGGCCTACGATCAGTGCCTGAAAGCCAGCCACCTGTTCAACCTGCTGGACGCGCGCGGGGTCATCTCGGTCACCGAACGGCAGGCCTATATCGGCCGGGTGCGCGCCCTGGCGAAGGCCTGCTGCGAGGCATGGCTCGCCACGCAGCTCGTGGAGACGGCGCGTGGCTGAGCTCCTGCTGGAACTGCTGTCGGAAGAGATCCCGGCCCGGATGCAGGACCAGGCCCGCCTGGACCTGGCGAGGCTGGTGGGAGACGGGCTGGCCGCCGCGGACCTTGCGCCCACGAGCATGCGGACCTTCGCGACGCCGCGGCGGCTGGTGCTGGTGGCGGACGGGTTGCCCGAGCAGCAGCCGGACCGGACGCTGGAAAGGCGCGGCCCGCGCGTCGACGCGCCCGCCCAGGCCAGAGACGGCTTCTTCAAGAGCCTGAACGGCTTGTCCTATCGGCTCGAGGAGCGCGACGAAGGCAAGAAGGGCAGGGTGCTATATGCCCTGGTGGCGCTGACCGGTGCGCGGGCGTCCGTCGTCGTCGGCGAGCTGATCGAGGGTGTCCTCGGCCGGTTCCCGTGGCCCAAATCCATGCGCTGGGGCTCGGGCGACGTCCGCTGGGTGCGCCCCCTGCAGTCCATGGTCTGCCTGCTGGGCGGCGAAACCGTGCCGGTGCGCTTTGGCGATCTGGTAGCCGGCCGCACCAGCCATGGCCACCGATTCATGGCTCCGCAGCCGTTGGATGTGAACGGCTTCGACGACCTGTCCGAGAAGCTGCTTGCGGCCAAGGTCATGCTCGACCAGGACCAGCGTCGCACGGCCATCCTGGCGCAGGCTCGCTCACTGGCAGATCAGGCCGGCGTGATCCTGGGTGACGACCCGTCGCTCGTGGAAGAGCTGAAGGGATTGGTCGAGTGGCCGGTGGCGCTGTCCGGGCGCATCGACAGGGACTTCATGGAGCTGCCCTCCGAGGTGCTGGTGACCTCAATGCGCGAGCACCAGAAATATCTGTCCACCCGTCAGGCGGACGGCACACTGGCGGACCGGTTCATCACGGTGGCCAACCGGGAAACCGACGATGGCGGTGCCGCTGTGATCGCCGGCAACGAGCGGGTCCTGCGCGCCAGGCTGTGGGATGCCAGGTTCTTTTGGGGCAAGGACCGCGAAGTCCGGCTGGAAGACCGCCTCCCGCAGCTGCAGCGGATGGTCTTCCATGCCGACCTCGGCACGCTGGAAGCGAAGGTCCTGCGGCTGGTCGGGCTGATAGCCTCGCTGGCGCCCGCAGTTCCCTCCCTTGATCTGGCCGCCGCAGAACGCGCGGCCTTGCTGGCGAAGTGTGATCTCGTCACGGGCATGGTCGGCGAGTTCCCCGAGTTGCAGGGGACCATGGGCGGGCACTATGCCCGGCTCCAGGGCGAATCCGCCGACGTGGCCGACGGTGTTGCAGAGCACTATGCCCCGAAGGGGCCGGACGATCATTGCCCGTCGGCGCCCGTCCCGGTCGCCGTGGCGTTGGCCGACAAGATCGACACGCTGGTCGGCTTCTTTGCGGCCGGCATCCGGCCGAGCGGCTCCAAGGACCCGTTCGCGCTGCGCCGGGCCGCGCTCGGCGTCATCCGGCTGATCGTGGAGAACCAGCTCCGGCTGCCGCTGAAGAAGATCTTCGGGGCTTCGCTTAGCCTCTATGGCGACCGGTTCCGGCAGTTGGATCCGGATGTTCTGAGCCGGGAACTTGTCGGCTTCTTCATCGACCGGCTGCAGGTCCAGCAGCGGGCCAGGGGCACGCGTCACGATCTGATCGCGGCCGTCGTGGCGGCCGCTGGCGACGATGACGACTTGGTTCGCATCCTGGCGCGCGTGCAAGCCCTCCAGGTCCTTCTGGCGACCGAGGATGGCATCAACCTGGTCGCGGCTTGGCGTCGAGCCGTCAACATCGTGCGCATCGAAGAGAAGAAGGATCAGGCGGCCTACGAGGGTCGCCCCGATCCAGCACTGCTGATCGATCCGGCGGAGCAGGCACTTGCAGCGGCTCTTCAAGAAGCCGGCCAGCAGATCGAGGAAGCCCTGCAGGTCGAGGACTACGGAGCGGCCATGGCTGCTCTAGCGGTCCTCCGCCCGGTATTGGACGAATTCTTCGACAAGGTACTGGTGAACGTCGATCAGCCCGAGCTGCGTCGGAATCGCCTGCACCTGCTTTCGACCATTCGCACCGCACTGGGTGCCGTGGCAGACTTCGGTAAGGTCGAGGACGCTCCGGCACAGCCGGGCAAGGCGTGAACCCGTAAAGCGAGGGCGAGCGATGGCGCGATGGGTGTACAGCTTTGGCGGCGGCACAGCCGACGGTGCGGCCGACATGAAGAAGCTACTGGGCGGCAAAGGCGCCAATCTCGGTGAGATGGCCAAGCTCGGCCTGCCGGTGCCACCCGGGTTCACCATCACGACCGAGGTCTGCACGCACTACTACGCCCGGGGAAAGACCTACCCGGACCAGCTGCAGTCGGAGGTCGCGGTCGCCCTCGCGGCGGTGGAGAACTTGGTCGGTCGAGGCTTCGGCGACCCTGACCGGCCGCTGTTGGTGTCGGTTCGCTCCGGCGCGCCAGTCTCGATGCCGGGAATGATGGACACGGTGCTGAACCTCGGCCTGAACAGCACCACCGTCGAGGGTCTCGCCAAGGGCAGCGGCGATCGCCGGTTCGCCTTCGACAGCTATCGCCGCTTCATCCAGATGTTCGGCGACGTCGTGCTCGAGGTGGACCATTATCTGTTCGAGGAAGCCCTGGAGGACATGAAGCGGGAACGCGAAGCCCGCTTCGACACCGACCTTTCGGCGGCGGACCTGGAAGAGCTGGTCGAACAGTTCAAGACGATCGTGCAGGAGCAGACGGGCAAGCCGTTCCCGGAGACGCCGCAGGACCAGCTCTGGGCAGCGATCGGCGCCGTGTTCAGCTCCTGGATGACGCCGCGCGCCGTCACCTATCGCCGGCTCCATGACATCTCTGCGGAGATGGGCACGGCGGTGACCGTGCAGGCCATGGTGTTCGGCAACATGGGGCAGGACTGTGCCACCGGCGTCGCTTTCACCCGCAACCCCTCCACCGGCGAGAACGCCTATTATGGCGAGTTCCTGGTCAATGCGCAGGGCGAGGATGTGGTGGCAGGCATCCGCACGCCGCAACCGCTGACCCGCAAGATGGGTGAGGAGGGGGGCAACGACCTGCCCCCGATGGAAGAGGTCCTGCCCCAGTCCTATGCCGAACTCGTTACGCTCTTCCAGAAGCTGGAAGGCCATTATCGCGACATGCAGGACATCGAATTCACGATCGAGCAGGGCAAGCTCTACGTTCTGCAGACCCGCACCGGCAAGCGGACTGCGCAGGCCGCCCTGAAGATCGCGGTGGAGATGGCGAACGACGGGTTGCTGAGCCGCGAGGAGGCGGTTCTGCGCGTCGATCCAGCGTCCCTCGATCAGCTGCTCCATCCAACCCTCGACCCGAAGGCCGAGAAGACCATCCTGACCAAGGGCCTCCCGGCCTCACCCGGCGCCGTCTCCGGCAAGGTCGTGTTCTCGGCCGACATGGCCGAGCGCCGTGCCGCCGCGAGCGAACAGGTGATCCTCGTGCGCATCGAGACGTCGCCCGACGACATCCACGGCATGCACGCCGCGCAAGGCATCCTCACCAGCCGCGGCGGCATGACCAGCCACGCGGCGGTGGTCGCGCGCGGCATGGGCAAGGCCTGCGTCTGCGGTGCCGGCGATCTCCTGATCGACTATGAGAGCCGCTGCTTCTACGTCCGCGGCACCCGGGTAGCCGAAGGTGACGTGATCACCGTCGACGGCGGCACCGGTACGGTCATGCTCGGCAGGATACCCACCGTGGAGCCGCAGCTGTCCGGCGAGTTCGCGATGCTGATGGGCTGGGCGGATTCGATGCGTTCCCTCAAGGTGCGCACCAACGCCGAGACTCCGCTGGATGCCAGGACCGCACGACGCTTCGGCGCAGAGGGCATCGGCCTTTGCCGGACCGAGCACATGTTCTTCCAGGACGACCGGATCCTGGCCATGCGCGAGATGATCCTGGCGGAGGATGGGCCGGGGCGGACCCGGGCGCTGTCCAAGATCCTGCCGATGCAGCGCCGGGACTTCGTCGAGCTCTTCACGATCATGCAGGGCCTGCCCGTCACGATCCGGCTGCTCGACCCGCCATTGCACGAGTTCCTGCCGCACGAGCCGCACGAGATCACGGAAGTGGCCGCGGCGGCGGGAGTCGAGCCGAAGTTCGTGAAGCGCCGTCTGGCCGAACTGACCGAGGCTAACCCGATGCTCGGCCTGCGAGGCTGCCGGCTGGGCGTCCTGTTCCCCGAGATCTACGAGATGCAGGCGCGTGCCATCTTCGAGGCGGCGGTCGCCGTCTACGAGAAGTCTGGCGAAACCATCATCCCGGAAGTCATGATCCCGCTCGTCGGCATGGCGCGGGAACTGGAGCTGATCAAGAACAAGGTCGAGGCGATGGCAGCCCAGGTCATGCAGGAGAGCGGCCGCGAGCTGACCTACCTGATCGGCACGATGATCGAGCTGCCGCGCGCGGCCCTGCAAGCTTCCGCCATTGCCAGCCACGCCGCCTTCTTCAGCTTCGGCACCAATGACCTGACCCAGATGACGCTGGGCCTATCCCGGGACGACAGCGGCAAGTTCATGGAGCGCTACATCCAGGACGGCATCTTTCCGGCCGACCCGTTCCAGACCCTCGATCAGGAGGGCGTGGGCGAGCTGATCCGGATCGCCAAGGAGCGGGGCAGGGCGACCAGACCCGAGCTGAAGCTAGGCATCTGCGGCGAGCATGGCGGCGACCCGGCTTCGGTAGGCTTCTGCCATCGGATTGGGTTGGACTACGTTTCGTGCTCGCCCTATCGCGTGCCGATCGCGCGCCTGGCCGCGGCGCAGGCGGCTGTGCGGGAGCGCATGAACTGAGCCACCGGGTCAGGCGGCCGCCAGCCAGGATGGTCGCCTGACTTCCAGGCGGGTTGCGCCGGCTGTCAGCTCACCCGTCGCGGCCTCGATCCGCAGGAGCGCCAACCCGAGCTGGCCAGAGGACGAACGCATCTCGCCGACCTCCTCGCCAGCCGGGCCCGTGATCGGCGTGCCGGCCTCCGGCAAGGCTTGTTCGTTCGTGACAATCGGGAACAGGCGCTTCTTGAGCAGGCCGCGATACTTCATGCGCGCCGTCAGCTCCTGGCCGACATAGCAGCCCTTCTCGAAACTGATGCCGCCCAGCTCGTCGAAGCCGGCCTCAAGCAGAGTCGTGCGATCGACGATCAGGTCCCGTGTCCCATCCGGCACGCCGGCGGCCAGCCGCGCCAGGTCCCATGTCGAAAACGGTGCGATCGTCGCGCCAGGCAGTGATGGTGGACCAGGGTGCACCAGGCGCACCCCCAGCTCCAGGACCCGGGAATCCACCGCCGCAAAGCCATCACCATAGGGCGCACACGAACCTGGGTTGGCCGCAAGTCCTGCAGCCGCGGGCGCATCCCGCCCGAGCAGGGCAAACACCTGACGATGGACGCTCTCGTCCTCGATCGTGACCCTGGCACGCAGACGATACAGCATGAGGCGGCGGATCAGGTCCAGGGCGCGTCCCGCTTCCACGTCGAGCAGGATCGACCCGCTTGCCGGATAGAGGAAGAAATCGAACAGATACTTGCCCTGAGGGGTGAGCAGGGCGCTCCAGATGGCAAGGCCCTGCTCGACCCTGGCAACATCGCCGCTCACGAGGTTCTGCAGGAATTCGAACCGGTCTTCCCCGCCGATCCGCACCACCGCACGCCCGTCGAGCGCGACTAGGTCCAGTTCGCTCATGCACCACCCCGCTTGCGTGTCCATGCAGCTCATGTCGGTCGGGGCGCCTGCCGCCGCAAGGCTTAGGAGTTGCCCAGCAGGGCCAGGAGCCGCTGTTCCAGCCGCTCGGACTGCAGACGGGCGTCGAAACCGGCCCGGACCGATGCAAGTGCAGCCGTCACGAGCGCCGCACGAAGATGCGGCTCCTTTTCCACCCGCACGAGCGCATCGCCCAGTGCAGCCGGATCGCCCTCGGGAACGAGCAGGCCGTTCTGGCCGTCCGACACGGCTTCGGGAATGCCGGCATGACGCGTGGCCACGACGAGCAACCCGCGCGCCTGAGCTTCCAGGACCACTGTCGGCAGACCCTCCGCATCGCCGCTGGCAGCAGTACGGCTCGGGACCATCAATGCCAAAGCATCCTCCATGGCCTGACCGACTGCCTCCGGGCTCTGCCAGCCTAGGAAGCGCACCGGCAGGTCTTGTGCAGCCTGCTCGAGCTCCGGCCGCAGCGGGCCGTCACCGATCAGGTCGAGTTCCAGGCGGCTACCCATCGACCGGGCATGCCTCAGAGCTGCGATCGCGTCGGCAAAGCCTTTCTTGGGGACGAAGCGACCTACGCAGAGCAGGCGGCTACCGGCTGGCTTTGATCTGGCGGTTGCTTCGGGCAGCACGACTCCCAGATGGTGCACGGCCAGGAGGTCGTCACGCACGCCTCGCTCCAGCAACAGCCGCCGCACATGATCGGACACGCAGAAGAATTTCTGGGCTCGGCGCTGGAGTTCCGGCCAGCGGCGCTGGAACACGGTCGGGAACATCTGCCGGCGGAAATGGGACGCCTTGCTCGCATCGCCGCCGTGGAAAGTCACGACCAACGGGACGCCCAAGGCATCGGCCAGCGGCAAGGCAAGCGCGCCGCCGCGGCCGAACTGGGCATGCACGATCCTCACGTCGCGCTCGCGTGCCCAGCGAACGAGCGCGCTTGGCACGATCCCGAGCTGCTTGAACAACGGCACCTGCCACGGACGTGTCCCGGCAAGTTCACCGAGGATGGCCGCATCGGCACCTAGCGCCTCAAACGCGACGTCGCGCCGGCTGCCGAGGAACAGGGGTCGCAATCGCTGGAAAGCGACGTACTGGCGCGGCACGAAGCTCTCCGGTGGAGCCAGCAGCCGATCGCGATAGACGAGCACGGCGGGCATGCAGGTTACATCTGCGGACGGGCAACGTGGAGAAGCGACAGATTCGACGGAATTACAGGTAGATAGATTATGACATATTCCATCCAGTTCTTGACGGACTGGCTCTTTAAGTACACCTGCCGGAGTGTGAGCGAGCCAACCTCAGGCCTCGCGGTCGGAGCACATCCATGCCTAGACTTCGTTCGTTCCTCGTCATCGCGGTCATGCTGTCCGCCGTCGCTGCGCTTACTGCCTGCAACACGGTCGGCGGTGCCGGCAAAGACATCTCGGCCGGCGGCGAAGCCATCTCCGACACCGCCAAGAAGGCCAGCGACGCGCTTTGATGCGACGTCGAAGCGGACGGAACGCGCCACGGCCATGCCCGCGATCCGTCCGCTCAATGCGCCAGGATCTGGCTCAGGAACAGTTTGGTCCGGTCGCTTTTCGGGTTCGTGAAGAACTCGTCCGGTGGCGCCTGTTCGACCACTTCGCCCTTGTCCATGAACACCACGAAGTCGGCGACGGCCTTGGCGAAGCCCATCTCGTGGGTCACGCAGATCATGGTCATGCCTTCCTTGGCGAGCTCGACCATGGTGTCCAGCACCTCCTTGACCATCTCCGGGTCGAGCGCCGATGTCGGCTCGTCGAACAGCATGATCTCCGGCTTCATGCACAGCGCCCGTGCGATGGCCACCCGCTGCTGCTGCCCCCCCGAGAGCTGCCCAGGATACTTGTCCGCCTGTTCAGGAATGCGCACCCTTTCCAGGTAGTAGCGCGCCGTCTTCTCCGCTTCGGCTTTGGGCACCTTGCGCACCCAGATCGGCGCCAGCGTCAGGTTCTCCAGGACCGTCAGGTGCGGAAACAGGTTGAAGTGCTGGAACACCATGCCGACCTCCCGCCGGATGGCGTCGACGTTCTTCACGTCGGAGGTGAGTTCGATCCCGTCGACGACGATCCGCCCCTGCTGGTGTTCCTCCAGCCGGTTGATGCAGCGGATCATGGTCGACTTGCCCGAGCCTGAGGGCCCGCACACCACGACCTTCTGCCCTTTTTCGACGACCAGATTGACGTTCCGCAACACGTGGAACTGTCCGTACCACTTGTTGACCTGATCCAGGTGAATGATCGGCTCGGGGCTCATCGGGTCATCCCCATCAGTGTTTATGGCCGGTCTGAAGCTTCCGCTCCAAACGCTGGCTGTAGCGCGACATGGCGTAGCAGAAGATCCAGAACCCGAAACCGGCTGCGACATAGGTCTCGATCGAGCGGCCCAGCCATTCCGGGCTGGCGACGATCATCCGGGCGATGCCCAGCAGGTCGTAGAGGCCCATGATCAGGACCAGGGAGGTGTCCTTGAACAGGCCGATGAAGGTGTTGACGATGCCGGGGATCACCAGCCGAAGTGCTTGCGGCAGGATGATCAGGCCCATGCTCTGCCAGTAGCTGAGGCCCATCGACTTGGCCGCCTCGTACTGGCCCTTCGGGATGGTCTGCAGCCCGCCCCGGACGACTTCCGCCATGTAGGCGCCACTGAACAGCGAGACGCCGATCAGCGCGCGCACCAGCTTGTCCACGGACCAGCCGGGCGGGAAGAACAAGGGCAGCATGACCGAGGCCATGAACAACACGGTGATCAGCGGAACGCCCCGGACGATCTCGATCAGCGTCACGCAGAGCGCCTTGATGATCGGCATCTCCGAACGCCGGCCCAGCGCCAGCAGGATGCCGATCGGCAGGCTCGCCGCGATGCCCACGATCGAGATGAGCAGCGTCAGGAACAGCCCGCCCCAGAGGTTCGTCTCGACCAGGTCGAGGCCGCCCCAGCCGCCTGACAGGATCCGCTCGGCGATCGGCGGCACGACCAGCAGCGCGCCGGCCGCGTACAGGAGCTTCTGCTTGATCTGTGGCAGGAACAACGGAACGACGGAGACCAGGACCAGGAGGCCAGCCAGGTTCACCCGCCAGTGCTCGTCTGGTGGATAAAGCCCGTAGATGAGCTGGCCGAAGCGGACCTTGATCACCGTCCAGCAGGCTCCGTCGAACGTGCAGACGTCCCTGGTGTTTCCCGCGATGGTCGCGTCCAGGACGGCCCAGCGCAGCAAGGGCGGGACGATCCAGGCCAGGAAAAGGGCTGCAACGATGGTGAGTGCCGCGTCGAACGGCGTGGCGAACAGGTTCCGCTTCATCCAGGCCACTGGACCTGCCGCAGCGATCCTGGGTGGCTGCTGCTGGCGGGTGGTGACGATCTCGGTCGCCATGGTCAGCGCTCCACCAGCGCGATCCGCGCGTTGTACCAGTTCATGAACAGCGAGGTGAGCAGGCTGAACATCAGGTAGACCATCATGGTGATCGCGATCACCTCGACGGCCTGCCCGGTCTGGTTGTTGATGGTGCCGGCCACGCTGAAGAGATCAGGATAGCCCACCGCGACGCCCAGCGAGCTGTTCTTGGTCAGGTTCAGGTACTGGCTGGTCAGCGGCGGCACGATCACCCGCAGGGCCTGCGGGATGATCACCAGGCGGAGGGTCTTGCCCCGATCCAGGCCCAACGCCATCGCGGCTTCCGTCTGACCCTTGCCGATGGCGAGGATGCCGGAGCGGACGATCTCCGCGATATAGGAGGCGGTGTAGATCGACAGGCCGAGGACGAGAGCGACGAACTCCGGCTGGAGATTGAAGCCGCCCTGCGGCCGGAAACGGCCGATCGTGGTGTACTCCATCGTGATCGGCCTGCCGGTGGCCAGAAAGGCGACGAGCGGAAGGCCGAAGAGGATTGCCAGGGAAATCCAGAAGCGCGGAAGGCCGTGCCCGGTCCGCTCACGGCGCAGGCGCGCAAGATGCGCGAACATCCAGGCCGCTACGATCGCCACCGGAATGGAGAGGAGGAACAGCGAGGCTCCCTCATCCAGGATGGTCCTCGGGATGAACAGGCCGCTGGTGTTCAAGAATACCATGTCCGCGACGTTCAGGCTCTCCCGCGGCGACGGCAGCGACGAGACCAGCACCGTGTACACGAAGATCAACTGCAGCAGGATCGGGATGTTGCGCAGCGTCTCGACATAGATCGTCGAAAGCTTGGCGATCAGCCAGTTGCGCGAAAGCCGTCCGATCCCGACAAGAAACCCGATGATCGTCGCAAGCACGATCCCACAGATCGCGAGCAGGGCGGTGTTCATCAGGCCGATGATGAACGCTCGCCCGAACGACCAGGTGGAATCATAGGGGATGAGGGTCTGTGACACATCGAACCCGGACGGGCGCGACAGGAATCCGAAGCCGGTGGAAACGCCCAGCCTCTGCAGGTTCTGGATGGTGTTCTGAACCAGGTAGGCACCAATCGCGACGACGATTGCGACGGCGACGACCTGATAGACCGCCGAACGCACCCGGGGATCGTTCCAGAACGGGGGACGGGTCGGTGCACGTGGTGCTGACTGGGCCATGGTCGTTCCCGAGATAAGCATCGTCCGGCGGCGCAAAGAACAGGACGAGTGCGGCGGATCGAGGGCCGCCCGCAGAGCGGCCCTCCGTCCTCAGCCGGTCAGCGGAAGGGAATGGCGTACTGCAGGCCGCCTTCGGTCCACAACGCGTTCAGGCCGCGCTCGATCTTCAGCGCAGAACCAGCGCCGACGTTACGGTCGAAGCTCTCGCCATAGTTGCCTACCTGCTTGACGATCTGCATGGCGAAGTCGTTCGGAAGGCCGATCCCCTCGCCGAGCTTGTCCAGCTTGCCGAGGAAGCGCTGAACGTCGGGGTTCTGCGTCTCGCCGGCCATCTGGTCGACATTGGCCTGGGTGATGCCGAACTCTTCGGCCTGGACCATTGCATAAAACGACCAGCGTACCACGTCGGCCCACTCGTTGTCGCCGTGACGCACGCTCGGACCGAGCGGCTCCTTGCTGATGATCTCGGGCAGCACCGTGTGGTCGGCCGGGTTCTGGAGCTTCACACGGGTCGAATAAAGGCCGGACGCATCGGTGGTCAGCACGTCGCACCGACCTGCCTCGTAGGCCGCGTTGACCTCGTCATTGTTCTCGAAGACCACGCCCTGGTACTTCATGTTGTTGGCGCGGAAGAAGTCGGCCAGGTTCAGTTCGGTGGTCGTGCCGGCCTGCACGCAGACCGAAGCCCCGTCCAGTTCCAGCGCCGACTTCACGCCCAGCGAGTTCTTCGCCATGAAGCCCTGGCCGTCATAGTAATTGATAGCAGGGAAATCGAGGCCGAGCGAGGTGTCACGCGACAAGGTATCCGTCGTGTTCCGCGACAGGATATCGATCTGGCCCGACTGCAGTGCGGTGAAGCGCTCCTTGGCGTTCAGCGGCGTGTACTTGACCTTGTTGGCGTCGCCGAACATGGCGGCCGCCACGGCCTTGCACATGTCGACGTCGAGCCCGGACCACTCATTCTTGTCGTTCACCGACGCGAAGCCGGGAAGGCCCGAGACATTCACCCCGCATTGCACGAAGCCCTTTGCCTTGACGGCGTCAAAGGTCGGCCCGGCTTCGGCCGACGCCGCACCCAACGCGACCAGGGCGCAAGCGCCCAGCAGGCTCGAAAGACGCATCATCGGGATCCCCTACATTCATTCCCTGGACGATGGGCGTTCATCGTCCGCGTTCATCGTGCGAGTGTATCGCTACACTCTGCATCCGGTTGCACGCATGACATGCAATCATCGAACTGCCAACTCCGACTTACCGGGATCCATTCGCACCAGCGACAAGCGTGCAAGCCGTGTGCCACGACAAGGGCAGCTTCGCGCGGCTTACGGTTCATGCTAGCCCGGGTCCTCGCAGGCAGGAGGAACGGATGCGCGACGCGACCCTGGTGACGGCCCTCGGGCGCGATCCCGAGAACAATGACGGGATCGTCAACCCGCCCATCCAGCGGGCGTCCACCATCCTGTTCCCCAGCGTCGAGGCTCTCCTTTCGGCCCGGCCTGGGCCCGGCGTCGTGAACTATGGCCGCTACGGCACCCCGACCACATTCGCCCTCGAAGAGGCGGTGGCCGGCCTGGAAGGTGCTGGCGGGGCCGTCGCCTTGGCCTCGGGCAAGGCTGCCATCGTCGCGACGTTGCTGGCGCTTTTGAAGGCAGGCGACCACATTCTGGTGGCCGACAACGTGTATCACCCGACCCGGCAGACCGTGGAGGGCATCCTCGCACGCATGGGCGTGAGTCATGACTTCTTCGATCCGCTGGATCCTGAGGATGTCCAGGCAAAGCTTCGGCCGCAGACCAGGATGGTCTACATCGAAAGCCCGGGCTCGCTGACCTTCGAGGTGTGCGATGTGCCGGCGATCGCTCGCATCGCCCATGGGCATGGGGCGCTCGTTGTGTTCGACAACACCTGGGGCACGCCGATCTTCTTCAAGCCATACGAGCATGGCGTCGACGCCACCATCCATGCCGCTACCAAGTATATCGGTGGCCATTCCGACCTGATGATGGGCATCGTCACCTCGACGCCGGAACTTCATCCGCGGCTGCGCAGCGGCATCCAGGATCTCGGCATGGTCTCCAGCCCCGAGGATTGCTGGCTGGCGCTACGCGGGCTGCGCACGCTGGACGTCCGGCTGCAGCGGCACATGGCGAGCGGGATCGAAATTGCCCGCTGGCTGCAGGCCCGGCCGGAGGTTTCGAGGGTGCTGCACCCTGCCCTGCCGGACGATCCCAGCCACGCCCTTTGGCGGCGCGACTTCAAGGGAGCGTCGGGGCTGTTCGGGATCGTGCTGAAGCGGACAAGCGCCGCCGCCGTGGCCGCCATGTTGGACGGCATGAGCCTGTTCGGCATGGGCTGGTCCTGGGGCGGCTACGAGAGCCTGCTCATCCCGACATTCCCACAGAAATCGCGCTCGGCAGCACCATGGCAGGCAGAGGGGCCCTGCCTGCGCATCCATGTCGGCCTGGAGGCGGTCGAGGACCTGATCATCGATCTCGAGGCCGGGTTCGAGCGGTTGCAGGCGGCAGGATGACCAGCCGTGCTGGCGGCTGCCTGTGCGGCCGGGTACGCTATCTTGCGGAGCTGGAAGAGGACGACCTTGCCGACTACTGCCACTGCCGGGAGTGCCGCAGGGCGAGCGGCGCGCCCGTGGTGGCTTGGGTCCAGTTGTCGCCAAAGCGCTTTGCCGTGACGGCGGGCGATCCCAAGGCCTTCACCTCGTCCCAGCTGTCGACCCGCTGGTTCTGCGGGGATTGCGGCTCGCAGCTCTACATGACGGATGCCGGTGACCATTCCATCGGCGTCTGCATCGCTACGTTGGATAACCCCAACAGCGTCCAGCCAAAGCTGCATGGCTGGTTCAGCGAGCATCTGTCCTGGTTCGACACGCGAGACAACCTGCTGCGATTCCCGCGTCATCCGCCCTATGACGGCTGACCGGGGGCAAGCCTGCCGGTCCGAGCTCCGCCTGGCACCCAGCAGGAACTCGATGTTGCCCGCCGGGCCGGTGATCGGGCTGGGGACAATCCCCAGGACCTCCCAGCCTTGCATCGTGAACCACTCCCGGTAGCGGGTGCAGACCTCCTCATGCAGAGCCGGGTCCCGCACCACGCCTCCTTTGCCGACCCGCTCCGGTCCCACCTCAAACTGCGGCTTGATCAGCACGACGGCATGCGCCCCCAAAGGGCAGAATGCCATCGATGAAGGCAGGACGGTCGACAGGCCGATGAAGCTCGCATCGCACACCAGCAAGTCGATACGGTCAGGTACCTGCGCTGTCGTGAGGTGCCGGGCGTTGGTCCGCTCCATGTTCACGACGCGTGGATCGTTCCGCAACTTCTGGGCGAGCTGCCCGTAGCCGACGTCGACCGCGTAGATCCGGACCGCACCCCGGCTGAGCAGAACCTCGGTGAAGCCGCCGGTCGACGCGCCGACATCGAGACAGGTCAGTCCCGCCGGGTCGATCCCGAAGCGGTCCAGCCCCTCGATGAGCTTGAGGGCGCCACGACTGACCCAGCCAGGTCCGCTCCGCCTGATTTCCAGCACGACATCGTCCGGCAGGGACTCTCCCGGCTTATCGAGCTTGCGTTCACCTGTGAAGACCTGCCCCGCCATCACGATGGCCTGGGCTTTGCTGCGCGTTTCAACCAGCCCGCGGTCGACCAGGAGCTGGTCGAGCCGCTGCTTGCGCGACTTCAACCGGCAACAACCCGCAGCGGCTCGACGCGAACACCGAGGCCCTGCAGCACCTTGCGGACGATCGCATCCGAATCCAGCCCCGCATCGGCATGCTGTCCGGCCGGCGTGCCGTGCTCGATGAACAGATCCGGCAGGATCATGGAGCGCATCCGAGCCTTGCCGCTGTCGAGCAGGCTCGCTTCCAGCGCAAACTGCTGGACCTGACTGCCAAAGCCACCGATGGAGCCTTCCTCCACCGTCACCACCAGTTCGTGATGGCCGAGCAGCTGCCGCACCAGATCGCGATCAATGGGCTTGGCAAATCGGGCGTCCGCGACGGTGGCCGAGATGCCGCGTCCGGCAAGCTCGTCCGCTGCCTTCAGGCACTCTCCAAGTCGCGTGCCCAAGGACAGGAGCGCGACCCGCGTTCCCTCACGAACCACCCTGCCCTTGCCGATCTCGATCAACTGGCCGCGTGCCGGCAGATCGATGCCCACACCCTCTCCGCGCGGGTAGCGGAATGCGATGGGTCCTTCTTCGTAGGCCACAGCCGTCCGGACCATGTGCATGAGCTCGAGTTCGTCGGCGGCGGCCATCACTACCATGTCGGGCAGGCAGCCGAGATAGGCGATATCGAAGCTGCCCGCATGGGTGGCACCGTCTGCCCCGACGAGGCCAGCCCGATCGATCGCGAACCGTACCGGCAGCTTCTGGATGGCCACGTCATGCACGACCTGATCGTAAGCGCGCTGCAGGAAGGTCGAATAGATCGCGCAGAACGGCTTCATGCCCTCGCAGGCAAGTCCTGCCGCGAATGTCACCGCGTGCTGCTCGGCGATCCCGACGTCGTAGACCCGGCCCGGGAAGCGTCGGCCGAACAGGTCCAGGCCGGTACCTGACGGCATGGCTGCCGTCACTGCCACGATGGACGGGTCGGTCTCTGCCTCGGTGATCAGGCTGCGTGCGAAAACGGAGGTATAGGAGGGCAGGTTGCCGCCGGACTTGACCTGGGCGCCGGTGGCGACGTCGAACTTCGTGACGCCGTGGTACTTGTCTGCCGCCCGCTCGGCCGGGAGGTAGCCCTTCCCCTTCTGCGTCTTGACGTGAAGCAGCACGGGGCCCTTCTCGGCATCGTCCCGAAGCTCCTCCAGGATCGTGACGAGCTGGTCGACGTCGTGGCCGTCGACCGGGCCGACATAGTAGAAGCCCAGCTCCTCGAACAGCGTGCCGCCCGTGGCCATGCCGCGCGCCAGTCCGTCCGCCCGTCGCGCCACGTTCTGCAGACGCCCGGGCAGGTGCTTCACCACCCGCTTGGCCACGTCGCGCAATTCGCGGAACTCATGGCTCGCTAGGACGCGAGACAGATAGCCGCTCATCGCGCCGGTCGGCGGCGCGATCGACATGTCGTTGTCGTTCAGCACGACGATCAGGCGGGCCTTGGAGGTCCCGGCATTGTTCATGGCTTCGTAGGCCATGCCGGCTGAAAAGGCGCCGTCGCCGATCACGGCGACGACGTTGCGGTCCTCGTTGTTCAGCCGGATCGCCTCGGCAAATCCCAGGCCGGCCGAGATCGACGTCGAGCTGTGGGCGGCGCCGAATGGATCGTAGGCGCTCTCGCTGCGCCGGGTGAAGCCGGACAAGCCTCCCGGCTTGCGCAACGTCCTGATCCGGTCGCGCCGGCCGGTCAGGATCTTGTGCGGGTAGGCCTGATGGCCGACGTCCCAGATCAGGATGTCGCGCGGCGTGTCGAACACGTAGTGCAGCGCCACGGTCAGCTCGACGACGCCCAGGCCAGCGCCCAGATGCCCTCCCGTGACGGACACGGCGTCGATGGTCTCGCGCCGAAGCTCGTCCGCGAGCTGGCGAATCTGCGTCTTCGGGAGTCGACGCAATTCGTCGGGCGTCGAGACTCGATCGAGCAAATCAGTGTCGGGCATGCTGCCGCCGGCTCCAGGACATGTGCGGTTCAGCGATCACGCGTGACGACGTAGTGGAAGATGGAATCGAGCAAGTTCACCTCTACGCCCAGATCGCCGAGATGGTGGCTCGCCTCAAGAGCAAGCACATCAAGCCGTTCACGCGCGGCTTTCACACCCATCAGACTCACGAATGTAGTCTTGCCGCGCACGGCATCCAGCCCCGCATCCTTGCCTGTCACGCTGCCGTCGCCTTCCACATCCAGCAGGTCGTCCTTGATCTGGAAGGCGAGCCCCAGACATCTCGCCCAGCCGACGACGTGGTGGCGGACCGGCGCATCGGCACCGGCGATGACGGCACCGGCTTCAGCGGCAAAGGCGATCATGGCGCCGGTCTTGAGCCGCTCCATCTGTTCCAGGCCTGCCAGATCCGGCGGGTTCGCCTCGCCCTGCAGGTCGAGCATCTGCCCGCCACACATGCCAGCAGCGCCGGCGGCCCGAGCCAGACCCGCTATCAGCGTCAGCCTGGCAATTTCCGGCAGCCGCGCGTCCCCGGCAATCCACTCGAACGCAACCGCCTGCAGAGCATCACCGGCTAAAACCGCGGTCGCTTCATCGAAGGCGAGATGGCAGGCTGGGCGGCCACGGCGCGTGGACGCGTCGTCCATGGCCGGCAGGTCGTCGTGGATCAGCGAGTAGGCATGTACGGCCTCGATCGCAGCAGCGGTGGCCATCCAGTTCGACTGGCTAGCGCCGGCCAGGGCATCCGCCACGGCTCGCACGAGTGCTGCCCGCAGCCGCTTGCCGCCGCCGAGTGCCGCGTAACGCATGGCCTCGACCAGCCTCGGCGCCGCGTGATCCGCAGGCGAACCAAGCAGCCGGTCGATCTCCGCCTCCACGCTGGCGGCCGTATCCTGAAGAAAGCTGGTGAGCAAGGTGGACGGCCGACGTCAGCGGGAGGGATCGAAGGGTTCGACGCGGGGCTCGCCAGCGGCGTTCACCGACAGCTTCTCCACCCGCATCTGCGCGTCCGCCAGCTTCTGCCGGCACAGCTCCTTGAGTGCCGTACCGCGCTCATAGGCCGAGATCGCATCGTCCAGGTCCAGCTGGCCGCGCTCCAGCTCCTGAACCAGCTTCTCCAGTTCTCCGAGCGCAGCCTCGAAGCTCATCTGCTTGTTCGTTTCGGTCACAGGGCTGCTCTTCCTCCGCTCACTCTTGGCCAGCGAGCGCGCAGACATGGGCTTTGACGCTCCGGCCGAGCGCGTCGACGTCGTAGCCGCCTTCCAGCACCGATACTACCCGCCCCTGCGCATGACGGTCGGCCACGGCGACGAGTTGCTTCGTCACCCAGGCGAAGTCTTCCTCCGTCAGGCGCAGGCTTGCAAGCGGGTCGGCTTCATGCGCGTCGAACCCTGCCGAGATCAGCAGCAGTTCCGGCGCGAACCGGTCGAGCACCGGGATGACGCGGTCGGCCACCACCTTGCGGAAGAACGTACCGTCGGTGCCCGAGCGCAAGGGTATGTTCAGGATGTTGTCGCGTGCGCCTCGCTCGTTGTCGGCTCCCGTGCCGGGGTAGAGTGGTGACTGGTGCGTCGAGACGTAAAGCGTCTGCGGATCGGACCAGAAGATCTCCTGGGTGCCGTTCCCATGGTGGACGTCGAAGTCGACGATCGCGATCCTGCCGACACCATGCACGGTACGAGCCTGGGCTGCGCCCACGGCTACGCTGTTGAACAGGCAGAAGCCCATCGCACGGTTGCTCTCGGCATGATGCCCAGGCGGCCGCATTGCCGAGAAGGCGCGCTTGGCCCGACCGGACAAGATCGCATCCACCGCCGAGGCGGCAGCACCGGCCGCGCGCAAGGCTGCCTCGCGGCTGCCGGGCGAGCCGATGGTATCGGCGTCGATCTGCACGAGGCCCTGGTCCGGCAGGGCCTCCAGGAGGGCGTCGACATAGGCAACGTCATGGACGCGCTTCACCTGCTCGATCGATGCCTCCGGGGCTTCCTGCCGAAGCAGCCACGGGGCGTCCAGCTGATCCAGCGCCTCGACGACCGCCCGGTAGCGCGCCGGCCGCTCGGGATGGCCCGGTCCCGTGTCGTGGAGCAGGGCGCTGTCATGAAGATAGAGCAGGACGTTCACGTGCGGACGCTTCCTTCTGGTTGACAATGCGGGCGCTCGCCTGCGGTTGACATCGGTCGCAATCGGACCATCCTCAAGCCCGCCAAGGGGTGTTCGTCGTGACCGGCGGACTGAGATCAAACCCGTTGAACCTGATCTGGGTCATGCCAGCGAAGGGAGGCCAAGGAAGATGTCCCAGGACGTGGGACGGGTGCTCGATGCGCTGAGAAGCCGCCGGCCGCTCGTCCACAACATTACCAACTATGTCGTGATGAACTCGACGGCCAATGCCTTGCTGGCGGTGGGCGCGTCACCGGCCATGGTGCATGCCGCGGAGGAAGTCGAGGAGTTCGTCGCGATCTCCGACGCCCTGGTCGTGAACATCGGCACCTTGTCCCGGCCCTGGATCGAAGCAATGCATCTTGCTGTCGCCAAGGCGGACGGTGCGGGCAAGCCTTGGGTCCTGGACCCGGTCGGTGCGGGAGCCACGCGCCTTCGCACCGAGACGGCCCACAACCTTATTCGCCACCGGCCGGCGGTCATCCGGGGCAATGGCTCGGAGATCATGGCGCTCGTGGGCAGTTCCGGCACCACCAAGGGTGTCGACAGCACCACGGGCAGCGATGCGGCACTCGATGCCGCCCGCGGGCTGGCTCTGTCCACGGGATCCTGCGTGGTCGTCACCGGGGCCGTCGATCACGTAACCGATGGCGAGCGGGTTGTTTCCTGTGCCAACGGCGACGAACGCATGACCCGCGTCACCGGCCTCGGATGCACGCTCAGCGCGTTGACCGCAGCCTGTCTGGCTGTCGAGGAAGACCGCATCCTGGCGGCGCTTGCCGCCTGCACCATCCTCGGGGTCGCCGGGGAGTTGGTATGCGGCCAGAGCGAAGGGCCGGGCTCGCTGCAGGTGAGCATCCTGGACAGTCTGGCCAGGATCGACCGGACGATGCTGATCGGGCGGGCGAAGCTCACGTGAGGCGTCATGTGGATCTTGGCCTTTATGTCGTGCTGGACACGGCCACGACGCCACCGGCGCGCATTGCGGATCTCGCCGATGCCGCCGCTCGTGGCGGAGCCACGATCCTCCAGCTCAGGGACAAGACTTCCAGCGCGCGCCGCCTGATCGAACTGGCCGGTGCGATCCGGGCCCGGGTCGCCGGGATGGGCGTTCCCCTGATCGTCAACGACCGGGTCGACGTGGCGCTCGCGGCCGGTGCTGACGGTGCGCATGTCGGCCAGGACGATCTGCCGTCCCCTGCCGCCAGGGCCATCCCCGGTCCCGACGCGATCATCGGACTGTCCGTCACGAGCATGGATGAGATCGGGACCGTCGATCCGGCGGTGGTGGACCATGTCGGCCTTGGCCCGATCTTTGCGACCAGTACAAAGCTGGACGCGGCGCCGCCACTGGGGGCGATGGCCTTCCGGTGCATCCGCGGCCGACTGGATCTTCCGGTCGTGGCGATCGGCGGGATCGGGCTGCACAACGCCGGCGACGCCATCCGGGCCGGTGCCGACGGCATCGCGGTGGTGACGGCCGTGGCTCATGCCGCTGATCCCGAGGCTGCAGCCCGGCAGCTCTTGAGCGCTGTCCGGGATGCACGTGAAAGGGGCGCCTCTTGATCCACAACATCCTGACCATCGCCGGTTCCGATCCCAGCGGCGGTGCCGGCATCCAGGCGGACCTCAAGACGTTCGCGGCCATGCAGACCTATGGCTGCGCCGTGCTCAGCGCGCTGACGGCCCAGAACACGCAGCGCGTGACGGGCGTGCATCCGGTTCCGGCAGCGTTCGTTGCGCAGCAGATCGACACGCTGTTCGCTGATGTCCGGATCGACGCCGTGAAGGTCGGGATGGTTGCTACGGCCGAACTGGCTGCGATCATCGCCGATCGTTTGCAGGCGCATGGTGCCAGGAACATCGTGGTTGACCCGGTGATGGTCGCCAAGGGCGGCGACCGGCTGCTCGCCGAGGAGGCGGTGGCGGCTGTGCGCGAGTGCTTGTGCCCGCTGGCTACCGTGCTGACTCCCAACCTCCCCGAAGCGGCCGTGCTGACCGGAGGCGACGAGCCGACCACGCTGGCCGGGATGCATGGCCTGGTCCCACCGCTGCTGGCCCTCGGACCGGCCGCCCTGGTGCTGAAGGGAGGACATCTTGGCACCGACGACGCACCGGACCTGTTCGCGGACGGCGGGCGCGTCGTGGAGCTGCCGGCGCGCCGGATCCCCACGAAGAACACCCACGGCACCGGCTGCTCCTACTCGTCGGCGATCGCGGCACTCCTGCCCACGCATGACCCGCTGGAGGCGGTCAGGGCCGCCAAGTCCTGGCTGACCGGCGCCATCCTCCATGCGGACGAACTGGCGGTCGGCCACGGCCACGGTCCTGTCCACCACTTCCACAACCTCTGGACCCCCAGATGACCGTCTCCTTTTCGGCCTCCATGCGCCATGAAACCGCGGACCTGCTGAAGCGTATCCTGGCGCTGCCGTTCAACCGGGAGCTGGCCGCTGGGACGCTGGAGCCGAGGCGGTTCCAGCACTACGTCGTCCAGGACGCCATCTATCTGCTGGAGTATGGCCGCGTCTTGGCAAGGATCGCCTCGGTCGCACCCGAGCCCGCCACCATCTCGCTGTTCGCCAAGTCGGCCGACGGTGCGATCCAGGTCGAGCGGGCGCTGCATGCCAGCTACTTCGAGCTGTTCGGCATCACGCCCGAGCAGGTGGCCATGGCCGAGCCGTCACCGACCTGCCTGGCCTATACCGACTTCCTGCAGGCCAGCATCGCGCGCGATGGGCTGGCGGTGGGCGTGGCGGCGATCCTGCCGTGCTTCCGCATCTACTGGGATGTCGGGCGCCGGATCGCCGAGGTCACGGTCGCCGACAACCCGTTCTCCGCCTGGATCGAGACCTACGCCGACCAGAGCTTCGGGGATGCGGTCCTCGCCGTGGAGGACGTGGCCGACCGTCTGGCGGCCGAGGCATCGCCGTCGACCACCGCCGCGATGAGGCAGGCCTACCACCGCTCGTGCCAGTACGAGTGGATGTTCTGGGACAGCGCCTATCGCATGGAGAGCTGGCCCGTCCGCATCTAGGCCGCGAGCCGTGCCAGCTGGTCCATGAGCCTGTTCGCGACCTTGAGCCGCTCGCCGGGGCTCTTCGTTTCCTGGACGAAGACGATCTTGTGGTCCGGGCGGACCTTCATCTTGCCCTTGCTGTCCGAGATCAGCCCGATCAGCTTGTCCGGCTGCGGGAACCTGTTCTGGTGGAGGCTCAGCACGATTCCCTTCGGTCCTGCGTCGAGCTTGGCCACATTGGCACGCTTGCACAGCAGCTTGACGGCAATGATGGCGAGCAGGTTCTCGGTCTCGGGCGGAAGCTTGCCGAACCGGTCCACCAGCTCGGCCGCGAAGCCGTCGATCTCCTCGAGCTCGGTCAGCGAAGCCAGGCGGCGGTACATGGCAAGCCGCAGATCGACATCGCCGATCCAGCTCTCGGGCATGAGAGCCGCGGCATCCACCGTGATCTGCGGCGTCCAGTCGGTCGGTGCCTCGTCCGGCCCGCCCTGCGCGCCGGCCTTGGCTGCCGCGATCGCCTCCTCGAGCATCGAGTTGTAGAGCTCGAAGCCTACCTCCTTCACATGGCCGGACTGTTCGTCGCCAAGCAGATTGCCGGCACCACGAATGTCCAGGTCATGGCTCGCGAGCTGGAACCCGGCGCCCAGCCCTTCCAGCGACTGGATGACGTTGAGGCGCCGCTCCGCCGTGTCGGCCAACTGCTTGTCGGGGGTCGTCAGGTAGGTATAGCCGCGAACCTTCGACCGACCCACGCGCCCCCGAAGCTGATAGAGCTGGGAAAGCCCGAACAGGTCGGCGCGGTGGACGATCAGCGTGTTGGCCGACGGGATGTCGAGCCCGCTCTCGACGATGTTCGTGGCCAGGAGCACGTCGATCCGATGGTCGTAGAACTGCCCCATCGTCTCTTCGAGGTCCTTCGGCGCCATCCGCCCGTTCGCGATACCGATCTTCAGCTCAGGCACCAGCTTGCGCAGGTCCTCCGCCAGCTTGTCCTGGTCTGAGATGCGAGGGCAGACATAGAAGCTCTGGCCGCCGCGATAGTGCTCCCGCATGAGCGCTTCCCGGATCACCACCGGGTCCGTCGGCATCACGAAGCTGCGCACGGCCAGGCGGTCGACCGGCGGCGTCGAGATGACGCTCATGTCCTTCATCCCCCCCAGCGCCATCTGGAGCGTGCGCGGGATCGGCGTCGCCGTCATGGTCAGCACGTGCACCTCGGCGCGGTACTGCTTCATGCGCTCCTTGTGCACGACGCCAAAATGCTGCTCCTCGTCGATAACGACGAGGCCCAGGTCCTTGAACTGGACATCCTTGGCCAGCAGCGCATGGGTGCCGACGACGATGTCCACCCTGCCCTCCGCCAGCTCGGCCTTGACCTGCTTTTGGGCCTTGGCTGGCACGAAGCGGGAGAGCTGCTCGACGCGGATGGGCAGATCCGCGAAGCGCTCGGTGAACACGCGGTAGTGCTGCCGGGCAAGTAGCGTCGTGGGTGCCAGCACCGCGACCTGGCGACCGGCCGCGGCCGCCACGAATGCCGCGCGCAGGGCCACCTCGGTCTTGCCGAAGCCGACATCGCCGCAGATCAGGCGGTCCATCGGTTGGCCGCTGGCCATGTCCGTCAGCACCGCCTCGATGGCACTCAGCTGGTCCTCCGTCTCCTCGTACGGGAACCGCGCTACGAACTCGTCGTACAGACCGGGAGCCGTTTCCAGCGGCTGCCCCTTGCGCAGTGCGCGCTGGGCAGCGATCGCCAGCAGTTCCTGCGCGACCTCGCGGACCCGCTGCTTGACCTTTGCCTTTCGTGCCTGCCAGCCGGCCCCGCCCAGCTTGTCGAGTTGCACGGCCTGATCGGCATGGCCGTAGCGGGACAGGATCTCCAGGTTCTCGACCGGAATGAACAGCTTGTCGCCGCCGGCGTACACGACCTTGAGGCAGTCATGGGGTGCGCCGCCGATCTCAAGGGTGATCAGCCCTTCAAACCGGCCGATGCCGTGCTCCGCATGGACGACATGATCGCCCTCGGCCAGCACCGAGAGGTCCTGGATGAACTTGTCGGCGCGTTTGCGCCGCGTAGCTGACCGCTGGAGGCGGTCGCCGAGAAGGTCGACCTCGCCCAGGATGATGATGTCGGTCGTGTAGAACCCGCGCTCCATCGGCAGGACCGCAAGCTTGGCACCCGGCTTGGCGTCTGCCTCGGCCAGGCTCGTCACGACCGGCAGGCCGGGCAGCCCGTGATCACCCAGCACCGTCCGAAGTCGATCGGCCGAGCCTTCCGAGTGCGTCGCCAGGATCGGGTCCTTGCCCTCACGGGTCAGGTCGCGGACGTGGTCGGCGATCGCCTGGAAAAGGTTGATGTTGCGGTCCTGCCGCTCCTGGGTGAAGTCGCGGACCGGCCGGGCACCCAGGTCGACGACGAGGTCGATCCCCTGCGGCTTCGTGAGCGGCGGGGGTGACGGGGAGTAGGTGAGCGACGGCCGGTCCGCCAGCTGCCGGGCCAGGGCGTTCTCGTCGAGATAGAGCAGTTCCGGCGGTAGTGGCCGGTAGACCGTCGTACCGAAGCTCGTCCCCTTGGGTGCCGGCTCCTGGCGTGCCCGGTAGTGCTCGCCGACCAGAGCCTGCCGGGCCTCGATCGCCTCGTCGGCATGATGGTCGAACGCAATGGTCCAGCCGCTGCCGAGGTGATCGAAGAGCGTGACCAGCTTTTCGTGGAACAAGGGCAGCCAGTGCTCCATGCCCGGAAAGTGCCTGCCTGCTGAGACAGCCTCCAAAAGCGGATCGCCGGTGACCGCCCCGAATCGCTGGAGGTAGGCCGTCTTGAACCGGTCGATCGAGGCCGGGTCCAGCGTGACCTCGCTCACCGCCTGGAGCACGATCCGCTCGTGCTTGCTGCTGCTCCGCTGCGTGAGCGCGTCGAAGCTGCGGATGGTCTCCAGCACCGCGCCGAAGAAGTCCAGGCGCAGCGGCTCCGGCTGGCCAGTCGGCCAGAGATCCAGGAGCCCGCCCCGGACGGCATACTCGCCCGCCTCGACCACGGTCCCGGCGCGGCGAAAGCCGTTTCGCTCAAGATGCGCGACCAGATCGTCCCGCTTGATCCGAGTTCCTGCCTTCACCACCAGGCGCCCGCTGCGCACCACGTCGGGCGCCGGCACCCGCTGGGTCAGCGCGTTCACCGTGGTCAGCACCAGGCGAGAGCTGCCCTTCTCGCCAAGTCCGGCAAGCGTCGCCAGCCGCGTCGCCATGATCCCGGCATTCGGGGAGATTCGGTCGTAGGGTAGGCAGTCCCAGGCCGGGAACGGCAGGACGGGGATCGATGGAGCGAAGAAGGCGAACTGGGCCGCAAACTGCGCCGCCCGTTCCGCATCCCGCGCCACGAAGACGGTCGAACTGCCGTTCTTGGCGATCCGCCGCGCCAGGTGAAGTGCATCCAGACCGCCGACCCCGCGCGCCAGCAGGATCTTGCGCGGCCGGGTGGCGCTGGCAGTCGTCGTGGGTGCTACGGAAGCGACGGACATCAGGATCAGGCTTTCCCTTGTGCCTCGGCACGGATCAACGCGAAGACCTCGTTGTCGTGCCTTGGCGGAAGCGGCTGCATCCCGGTGATCCAGGCCCAGATGTCGACGTCGGCCTCGCCGAGGAAGCGCTCGTAGGCGTCCAGGGATGCCTCGTCGAACTGATGCAGGTAGGCTCTGGCGAAGCGCCCCAGCAGGATGTCGTTCTCGACCTGCCCCCGATGATGGCTGAGGTAGAACAAGCGCTTCTTGCGATCTTCGATGGTCTCGGTCATTCGCAGCGCTCCGGGCGGGCGTCGTCGCGATCTAAGAGGTGTGCGGTCTAGCGGAGATGGGGGACGGTTCCAAGGACGGCACGTACCAGCCGGTCGCCATGCCACATGAGCGCCCGTCGATCCTCCTGCCTCTGTTCGCGCCCTTGCGCGGCCTTCAAGGCGTGGGACCTGCCCTGGAGCGCCGCCTGGCCCGGCTCCTTCAGGCCGCCGATCCGGTGGTGCTCGATCTGCTCATGCATCTTCCCTCTTCCTTCCTCGAATCGCGCCCGATGGCGGCGTTGTCGGACGAGGACGAGGGCAGGTCCCGTACGCTGCGTGTCCGGATCCTGTCCCATCAGCACACCATGATCCCGACCCGCCCGACCCGCATCCACGCCGAGGGTCCCGCCGGCGACGTCGAGCTGGTGTTCTTCAAGACACCAAGAAGCATGCTCGAGCAGCGGTTCACGGTCGGCAGGGACCTCCTGATCCACGGCCGGCTGCAGCGATTCAACGGCCGCTGGCAGATGGCTCACCCGGAAAGGCTCGATCCCGCCGAGGCCGATCTCCCGATTCCGGTCTATCCCTCGATCGGGGGTCTGCACCAGGGCGTCCTGCGTGGCCTGGTACGGCGAGCCCTGAAGAAACTCCCGTTGCTTGAGGAGTGGCAGGAAGACGGGTTGCTGCGCGCCGCCGGGTGGCCCCGGTTCGACGAAGCGCTGCGTCTGGCCCATGCGGCTCCTGATCGAGCGGCAGGTGCCCGCCTTGCAATGGACGAGCTGCTGTCGATCCAGCTGGGCCTTGCAATCGCCCGGCGCGCGCGCGAGAGGGCATCGGGCAGGAGCACCCAAGGGGACGGCAGGCTTCGACGACAGCTTATCGCCTCCCTGCCGTTCCAACTGACGTCCGATCAGGAACGCGCGGTCAATGAGGTCGTCGCCGACATGGCTTCCCCGGCACCGATGCTCAGACTCCTGCAGGGGGATGTCGGGTCGGGCAAGACCTTGGTGGCGCTGCTCGCGATGCTGGCTGCCTATGAGGCTGGCTGTCAGGCGGCTTTGATGGCGCCGACGGAAGTGCTGGCGACACAGCACGCCGCTGGGCTGGGCAGATTGCTGGCGCCGATGGGGCTGGCCCCATTGCTGCTGGCCGCCCGCATCAAGGGCAAGGATCGCGCGGCGATCCTGGAACGCCTGCGCTCCGGGGAACCGGCCCTGGTCGTCGGTACGCATGCCCTGCTGAAGGACGAGGCGGCCTTCACCAACCTGGCGCTGGCCGTCGTCGATGAACAGCATCGCTTCGGGGTCCGGCAGCGCCTCACGCTTCGCTCGAAGGGCCGCGCAGTGGACCTGCTCCTGATGACCGCGACGCCGATCCCCCGGACGGCCGCGATGAGCATGCACGGCGACATCGCGGTCAGCATCATCGCGGAGCGTCCGCCCGGGCGCCTGCCCATCGCCACCGCAGCCGTGCCGATGGACCGGATCGAGGAGATCTACGCGGCTGTCCAGCGAAGGCTCGAGCGTGGCGAGCGCATCTATTGGGTCTGCCCGGCAATCGATATGGGAGAGGAGGAGGACCGATCCGCAGTGGAGGCGCGCGTGCTGGCCCTTCGCGAGCGATTTGATACCGCCGTCGGCGTGGTCCACGGCAGGCTCAAGGAAGTGGCAAAGAATGCCGCTATGGCCGACTTCGTCGAAGGTCGCACTCCTCTCCTCCTCGCGACGACAGTGATCGAGGTCGGCGTAGACGTCCCGCAGGCGACGCTGATCGTCATCGAGGCGGCGGAGAAGTTCGGGCTGGCGCAACTACATCAGCTGCGCGGCCGGGTCGGCAGGGGACCTACGCCGTCCGCGTGCATCCTGCTGTGGCGAAACCCGATCTCCGCCATGGCCAAGGCGCGCCTCGCATCCCTGCGGGCAAGCGATGACGGATTTTATCTGGCCGAGCAGGACCTGTCCCTGCGTGGGCCAGGTGAGATCCTGGGAGATCGCCAGAGCGGCATGCCCGAGTTCAAGCTGGCGGACCTGGCTCGTCACGCCGAGCTCGTCACGCTCGCCGCGTCCTCGGCCCGGCGCATGCTGGGCGACGATCCTATGCTCACCGCGCCGCAAGGGCGCGCGCTTCGCATTCTACTACACGTTTTCCGGCGCACGGACGCTCTCGGGCTCCTCGACGGCGGCTGAAGGCTTGGCGGTTTTGACACCCCCGACGATCCCGAAAGACAGGATGAGCTTGAACGCTTCGTCGACGCTGATCGGCAGCACCCTGATGCGGCTGCGGGGTACGAAGACGATGAAGCCTGAGGTTGGGTTCGGTGTCAGTGGTACGAACACCGAGGCGTGTGGCCCCTCGAGTTCGTCACCAAGCGCCATCGGAGCGTCGCCAGTCAGAAAGCCCACCGACCACTGGCCCTCGGTCGGGAACTCCACCATGACGACTTCGCGAAACGCCCTCGCCTGCTGCGCGAACAAGGTCTCGAACAGTTGTTTGAGCGTTGCGTGGATCGACCGGACGATCGGCATGCGCGCGAGCAGCAGCTCACCCCAGCGGACAATGGTTCGACCGATCAGGCCGGCCGTCGACCAGCCGATCAGCACCAGGAACGCCAGTGCCATCAGCAGCCCCAGGCCGGGAAGGCTGAACGGCATATAGGTTTCGGGATTCCACTTCGCCGGAAGGATCGAGTTCATCCAGCCGTCGAAAAACCCGACCACCTGCCACACGACATAGGCCGTGATGAGCAGGGGCGCCGTGACGATCATCCCGGCGAGCAGGTAGTTCCGGAGCCGCAGGCCGATAGGCTGCCTCGGCAGAGACATGGCCGCACGATCGAGTCCCAGACCAGAAGGCGAGTTCTTATGTGACATCAGTGCAACAAGGAAGCGGCGGACCTCATAGAAATATGAGTCTCGACGGCTCCACGTCCAGCGCCGAATTGGCGGTTCCACCCTGGCCGCTGGACCCAGCCTCACAAAAGTTCACCTAACGCGCGAAACGCCGGAACGGGATCAGCGCAAGAAGCCCTGATTCTCCTACAGAAAATGATCGTCGGTGGTCGAGCGGGACATCTTAAACTCATATATCAGCAAAATTTTAGGGATCTTTAACGCAACAGCGGCAATAGTTATTGAGGATTTCGAAATGTTGACACACTTCGGTCAAGGTAACATCAAGTCGTCCTATAGGGCGCTACAACGACCGTTGGGGGCATCGAAGAGATGACTGTCGTGAACAACATGCTTCTCATCCGGCGGATCAATGACCTCCATCGCAAGCGCGATGCGCTGATAGAGCGCCAGGACCGCATGCGTTCGGTGCTTCCCGACTGGGCAATCGAACCGCTCAAGATGGCCGGGATGTCGGCGAGGGAGATCGAGGACATGGTCGCGGAGGCGTCCATGGCCGAGCAGCAGTGCGGCCTCAGCGAGATCGAGCGTGATGTTGATCGTATCGATCAGCAGATCGAGGAAGCCGAGAACCAGCTGATCTCGGCGCCTCACAAATCGCTCGATGCTGTCGAAACCGTTCTTCGCCTGGCGGTCGACCGGCTGAAGCGTCAGGTTTCGACTGATCCGAACGACGTCTTCTACGACTATGGCGAAGCGCGGGGCATGTTCATGCTCGACAGCGTGGTCGAGGATCTCGCCGCCTTCACGCAAGCTGGGCAGCGCGTGGCGAGCTGACGGGCGATTTGGGTGCATCGTCCTCGTTAGCTATCCGTACGAGGCATCGCTTCTTCCCATCGCCGCCGCGACGCCCCAAGCTGCCATCGTGGCTAGGGAGATGGGATGGTGCAGATCGCGGTCATCGGCGCTGGGACGGCAGGAGCGGCCTGCGCCCGCTCGCTCGCGGACGCCGGCCTGATGCCAACTGTGTTCGACCAGGGCCGCTATCCAGGGGGACGACTGGCACATCTGTCGGTTGAGGACGCCAGCTTCGATGTCGGCGCGCAGTACTTCACCGTGCAGCATCCCGACTTCCGGCGGATCGCGCAGCAGTGGGTTGCCGAAGGGCGCGCTGCTGTCTGGGAAGCGGTATCGTCGGATCCGGTCCCCCGCGCGCGCCATGTCGGCGTTCCCGGCATGGACGCGCTCGCGGCCACCCAATTGCAGGGCCTGTCGGTCTGCTCAGGGCAATGCGTCGAGGAGATCAAGCGCAGCGGCCATCTATGGCAACTTTGTGCTGCCGGACGATCTCTTGGCCGGTTCGACGCCGTCGTCACCTGTGTACCGGCACCTGACGCGCAGCGGCTCCTGGCGTTCCACCCGATGCATGACCTGATGGACCGGGTCCGCCTGGACCCATGCTGGTCGGCGATGGCCATCTTCGCCGACCGCGTGCCCGTCGACTTCGACGTGACCGAGCCCGGAGATGGTCCGATTGTGTTTGCGGCGCGGAACAACAGCAAGCCCGGCAGACAGGCGGCCGAGGCCTGGACCATCCACGCGCGGGCCGCCTTCTCGGCCATCCACCGGACGCGCGGCACGACCGAGGTCGCGGATCTGCTGCTTGACGAGTTTGCCCTGCTGATCGGTCGGCGTCCGCCGCCGGTCTGCTGGAAGCACGCCCACTTCTGGCCACACAGCAAGGTGGCTCGTCCCATGCACGAACCCTGCCTGCGGGACCCCGAGTTGAAGCTCTTCGCCGCTGGAGACTGGTGCATCGGTGCCCGCGTAGAGGCTGCGTGGCTCTCTGGTCGCGCGGCCGCGACCGAGTTGCTCAACGCAATATGAAGTACGCCAGCTTACGCTCGCTGTATCGCTGTTGCGAACGATGTGCCATCCGCAGGAGGGATCTATCCTTGTCCTAGTGAGCCCTCATGCGTCCGGACATCCTCCTCTTCCAGGTCGATCAACTCGCGGTGCGATGGCTGCCGATGCACGGCCATCCTGTTGTCCAGGCGCCGACCCTCATGCGCTTGGCCGAAGCTGGTGTCCTGTTCGAGAACAACTATTGCAATGCTCCCCTCTGCTCGCCATCCCGCTTTTCCATGCTCACCGGAGCGCTGCCGTCGCGTATCGGTGCCTATGACAACGCGGCCGATTTTCCGGCCGACCTGCCGACCATTGCCCATTATCTTCGTGCAGCCGGCTACCGTACCGTTCTATCCGGCAAAACCCATTTCTGCGGTCCGGACCAGCTCCACGGGTTCGAGAAACGGCTGACGACCGACATCTATCCGTCGGACTATGGGTGGACCCCGGACTGGGAACAGCCGGAGGTCCGGCCGTCCTGGTACCACAACATGGTAAACGTCCGGGATGCGGGCACAGCCTTTCGAACCAATCAGCTGGACTATGACGAGGAGGTGGTCCAGGCGGCGCGCCGCGAGATCTACGATGCCGCGCGCGACAATGACGGTCGGCCCATGTTCATGATGGTGTCGCTGACCCACCCCCATGATCCCTACGTCCAGCGGCCGGAATTCGCCGACCGCTACGATCTTGCTGCTATCGATCTGCCGGCCATCAGCGCGGCGGCTGTGCCACTCGATCCTCATTCGGCACGGTTGCGGCACGTATCGGCCATGGACGAGTTCGAGATCACCGAGGACATGGTCCGTCGTGCCCGGCGCAGCTACTACGCATCGATCACCTATGTCGACGAGCAGCTCCGTCTGATCCTCCGGGCATTGGAGGAAACCGGCCGGGCCGAGCGGACGGTGATCGTCTTCACCTCCGACCATGGCGACATGCTCGGCGAGCGTGGCCTCTGGTACAAGATGAGCTGGTTCGACCCCTCGTCGAAAGTCCCTCTCCTTGTCCATGCCCCCTTCCTGTTCGGTCCGCGGCATGTGCCTGAGGTGGTCTCGCTGGTCGATGTCCTGCCCACGCTGATCGACATCTCGGAGACAGGGCCCCGCCATGCAGCACCATTGGATGGCCGGTCGCTGATGCCACATCTGACCGGCAGCAGCGATGGCCATGACGAGGCGATCGGCGAGTATCTGGCCGAGGGCGCGATCGCACCCCTGTTCATGATCCGCCGCAACCGGTGGAAGTTCGTGTCGTCCTTGCCGGACCCGGACCAGCTCTACGATGTTGCAGCCGATCCTCATGAGCAGTTCAACCTGGCGCATCTGCCTGAGCACCAGGATCTGGTGCGACAGTTCCAGGCGGAGTTGGCCCGCCATGCCGATCCGCATGCACTCCGCGCGCAGGTCATAGCCAGCCAGAAACGGCGGAGGCTGGTCGATGCAGCCATGCGCCAGGGTGCCTGGACCTCCTGGGATCATCAGCCGGTCGTCGACGCTACCACCAGCTATGTCCGCAGCCATCTCGTCCTTGATGATCTGGACGCGAAGAAGCGCTGGCCTCCTGCAACCTCCTGATGCGTCCGGTGCGGCATGGATGCTGCCCCCGCAGCAGAATCATGAAACATTGGTAAACTTGGATTTGACAGGCGCAGCGGCAGAGGCGATCCACCCTGCGCCATCATCGGCATCCCGAAGCGGTCATCCGCTTCGCCTTGTGTAGATCTGTGCTTGGGGGAAATGGTGCTGACGGTCAGAGTTACGCGTTGGCTGATGCTGACGGCGATCATGCTGATCGCCATGGGATCGGCCCATGCCGGTACGGCGCCCGATCCGACGAGACGCGGGCCGTATGTCGTCGGCGAAGGCAGCTATGCCTTGCCTGCCAAGCTCGACAGGGAGTTGTCCGACGAGCTGAAGACCGATCTGGCGGCGGCCGTCTGGTACCCCAAGAACGCACCGGTCAGCGTGCCGCGCCCGCTTCTCGTCTTTCTCCACGGGAACCATTCTACCTGTGGACGGTATGATCGCACCCGCAAGATCCGGGTGGATGATGATACTTCGTACACATATGACGGACGCTGCCCTAAGGGCTATGTCCAGGCCCCCAGCCACCTGGGCTATCGCTACCTGGCGCAGCGCCTGGCGGAGTGGGGCTACGTGGTCGTCTCCATCAACGCCAATCGCGGCGTGAACGCGGCCCCCGACAGCTTTGACGACCCCGGATTGATCCTTCGCCGCGGCAGGCTGATCCTGCGGCACCTCGAGAAGCTCGGCCAGTGGAGCCGCGCTGGTGGTGCGCCCAGCACGATCGGCTTCAACCTGCGCGGCCAGCTCGACTTCGCCAATATCGGTATGCTGGGCCACTCACGTGGCGGCGATGGCATCGTTGCCGCCGTTGAGCTGCTCCGCGACAAGACGGAGCCCTGGGCCCGGCGCCTGCCCACCAACACGCTGGTGCGCGGCCTGTTTGCGATCGCCCCGACCGACTTCCAGGAGAACCAGCCGCGTCCGCTGAACCTCGCGTACACGGTGCTTCTGCCGCTGTGCGACGGCGACGTGTCCGACCTGGAAGGGCTGCGGTTCTTCGAGCGCGCCATGCAGTCGGACCGGGAGACGACCAAGGCGTTCAAGGCAGCCTTCACGGTCTGGGGCGCCAACCACAACTTCTACAACACCGAGTGGCAGGAGTCCGATTCCTCCGGCTGCGTTGGCCATGCTCCACTGTTCGGGCAGACGGTCGGCTCCGCCAAACAGCGTGAGACGGCGGTGGCCCCTGTCATGGGCTTCTTCCGCGCGACCGTCGGTCGCAACGCCAATCCGGTCTTCGCGCGGCTCCTGGACAGCACGCACCAGCCGGCCGAGCCATTCCGCAACCTCACGCGCTATACCCAGGCCTGGTCGTCCTCCCCGGATGCGAGCGTGAGCAAGGTGCTGGAACGGTTCCAGGCCACGAGTCTGCGCAGCAAGGTGGGCGTGGCCCACAAGCTGACGCGGATGCAGGCCAAGCCCGTCACGATCCCCGACCACGAGATCAGCGGCCTGGCGCTGTCGTGGCGCAATGCGACGCCGGCCAAGCCGTCCAGAGCCGTCGTGACGTTCGCCAAGGCCGGTCAGTCGGTCAACGCCCGCATCTATTCGAGCCTCGAGGTGCGGATGAGCGTCGGTTGCGGCGGCGAGCTGGCCTATCCCGACTGCTATGAGAATCCGCCGATCAAGGACAATGTCGAACTCGACGGAGAGATCCGGCTGATCGATATCGGCGGCCGTCGCTCCACGCCTGTGTCGGTGGCTGGCTACGGCAGTGTCTATGCGCCGGGCGGCGTCGACTTCGAGGGCTACTATTTCGTTCGTCATCCAGTGCTGGACGGGCTGCGCATTCCCACCAGCATCTTCCGCGGCGTCGACCTGGAGCGGGTGCGGAGCATCGAGTTCTCGTTCGGCAAGCAGAGCCGCGGCGTGGCCTATGTCGCCGACCTCCGCCTCTCGCGCGCACCTGCCGCCTACCCGCCAGGGACAACCAGCATAGCCGCGGCGGCAGCACCTAGCCTGCGCATGGCAGCCCAGGCCCAGACGCTGCAGCAGGCGGCCATGCCCGACGAGGAGAACGAGATCACGTTCCAGCGCAGCATCGGCAGCGACCGGGACGGACGACAGGTCGCCCTCATCGACATCGTGGCCAGCTCGCCCAGGGCCTTCCCGGTCACCGGCAACGGGCTCACTCTGCGGATCGGGGAGGTCGAGGTGCAGGGCGGCAGCTTCGTCGGGCCCGGCCGCACCGACCAGGTGCTGTTCCGGATCAGGGAATCGGTCTTTGCCGGCCTGCCCGAGGGCGTGCCGGTCGCCATCACGGGCCTCGCCAGCCAGGCGCCGTGGCGTTTTCCGCCGCTGTCCAAGGCCGCCGTGCAGTAGGCCCGCTGCCAACCTCAGTGGATCGGCGGCTCCGGTAGCCGCTCGGTCCCTTCCAGGAAGTCGAAGTCGCAGCCCTCGTGCGCCTGGCGGATATGGGCGGCGAACATGTTCCAGTAGCCGCGGGACGGCACGAAGGGTGGCTTCCAGCCTTCCCGCCGCCGCGCCAGTTCGGCCTCATCCACCAGCAGCTCGATCCGCCTGCCCTCCACGTCCACCTCGATCAGGTCGCCGGTCTCCACCAGGGCCAGCACTCCGCCCGCGGCGGCCTCCGGGGAAACGTGGAGGATGCAGGCGCCATAGGACGTGCCGCTCATCCGGGCGTCCGAGATCCGGAGCATGTCGCGCACGCCCTGGCGCAGGAGCTTGCTGGGGATCGGCAGCATCCCCCACTCGGGCATGCCCGGCGCCCCGATCGGCCCGACGTTCTTCAGGACGATGATGTGGTCCGGGGTGACCTCCAGGTCGTCCCGGTCGATGTCCGCCTTCAGATGATCGTAACTCTCGAAGGCCAGGGCGGGACCCCGGTGGCGCAGCAGGCGCGGGTCGGCGGCCGATGGCTTCATCACGCAGCCGAACGGCGCGAGGTTGCCGCGCAGGATGGCGGTCGCCTCCTTCTTCACCGGCCGGTCGAGGGGGCGGATCACGTCCTCGTTCCAGATGGGCGCCCCCTCGACGTTCTCGCGCAGGCTCAGGCCGTTGACCGTGAGCGAGCTGCCGTCGAGCACCGGCAACAAGCGCTTGAGCAGGGCGCGAAGGCCACCTGCGTAGAAAAAGTCCTCCATGAGCAACTCGCCCGAGGGCCGGATGTTGGCCAGCACCGGCACCTCGCCGGCCAGCTCATCGAACCGGTCCAGGCTCAAGGGAATGCCGGCGCGGCGCGCCATGGCGATCACGTGGATCATGGCGTTGGTGGAGCCGCCCATCGCCATGTGGCAGCGGATCGAATCGTCCACGGCCGCCGGCGTCATGATGTCGGAGGGCCGCAGGTCCTCCCAGACCATCTCGACGATGCGGCGCCCGCAGGCGGCGCTCATCCGGACATGGCCACTGTCGGCGGCGGGGATGGACGAGGCGCCGGGCAGGCAGAAGCCCATCGCTTCCGCGACGGCCGTCATCGTGGCGGCCGTGCCCATTGTCATGCAGACTCCGAAGGAGCGGGCGATGCCGTTCTCCATCTCCTCCCAGTCCTGACGGGTGATGTTGCCGGCCTTCAGCTCGTCCCAGTACTTCCAGACATCCGAGCCTGACCCCAGCGTCTTGCCGCCCCAGTTGCCGCGCAGCATGGGTCCTGCCGGCAGGTAGATGGCCGGCAGGTCCATGGAGATGGCGCCCATCAACAGAGCCGGGGTGGTCTTGTCGCAGCCACCCATCAGCACCACGCCGTCGATCGGGTGCGAGCGCAACAGCTCCTCGGTCTCCATCGCCAGGAAGTTGCGATACATCATGGTCGACGGCTTGACGAAGGGCTCCGACAGGGAGATCGCCGGCAGCTCCAGGGGGAAGCCGCCGGCCTGGTAGACGCCACGCTTCACGTCCTCGACGCGTGCCTTGAAGTGGGCGTGGCAGGGATTGATGTCGGACCAGGTGTTGATGATCGCGATCACCGGCTTGCCCGTATAGTCGGCCGCGTCCCAGCCGATCTGCTTGATGCGCGAGCGGTGCCCGAACGCGCGCAGGTCCTGCACGCCGAACCAGCGATGCGAGCGCAACTCCTCGGGCTTCTTGCGGGGCTTCGTGGTCATGAGCGGGCCTCCCTGCGGTCGCGCGGAAGCTGGAACGGCAGGACGGCTGCGTCAATGCGAGGCGGGCTCGGGTTCGTTCATGCAATTCGCGATGTTCCGGGCATTGCTGATCGGGCCCGATGCTGGGCCCGACCGCTGCACGGCTCCTGGTCTTGGGTTCGTTCGTGCAAAAACGAGTATCGGTTGACCTCGTGATCGAACCCGGGATGAGAGGCAGGCTTGGGTTCGTTCGCGCAGAATCACGCGTATCGGGCGCCGCAAGGCAGCGTTGGCCCTGCTGGCCCCAAGACATGCGGATAGAGCGTCGCCGCGACGCGAGAAGACCGGGCTGTTCAATTAGTTGCGGCCGATAGCTGCACCACCGATCGAACTTGCGGGTGGACGGCCGCCTGGCCAGCCTCAAGGTGCAGTCCACCGTCCGCCGGTCACGCTGCGGGTGCCGGGGCTCGGGTTCGTTCGTGCTTTCATCGATCGACCACCAGTGCATCCGCCGCCCCATCTTACAAGGACGGCATCATATCATCAGCGGCGATAGGATCCCATTCCGATCACGCCGCTGGCTGCTGCTGCGTAATGCAGTGAATGCCGCCACCGCCATGGAGCAGGTCCAGGCAGGGGATCTGGACGACCTCATGGTCGGGAAAGGCAGCCTCCAGCGTACGGTAGGCGGTCTTGTCGGCGGAGTCGCCAAAGCCAGGCATGATGATTCCACCATTGGCGATGTAGAAGTTGACGTAGGACAGGGTCAGCCGGGTGCCGTCGTCCTTCTGCCTGGTCTTGGGCTTGGGCAGCGTGATCACCTCGAGCGGGCGGTCCTGCGCATCCTTGGCAGCGCGCAGCGTCTCGATATTGCGGCGGAGGACGGCATAGTCGGGGTCGTCGACGTCGTCGCACTGCATCGTGATGACCACGCCTGGACGCGCGAAGCAGGCGACATTGTCGATATGGCCCCGGGTCTCGTCGTCGGTGAGGCCGGCATCAAGCCAGATGAAAGCCGACACGCCGAGTTGCTCGCGCAGTTCCGCCTCGACCTCCTCGCGGGTAAGGCCCGGGTTGCGTGCCGGGTCCAGCAGCGCCGTCTCGCAGAGAAGGCAGGTGCCCTCGCCATCGACATGGATAGCCCCGCCCTCGGTCACCAGCCGGCTGCGGTAGACCGGCAGGTTGAGGTGCTCGAGCACCCGGACCGCCATCTCCGCATCCTCGGCGTAGTCCGGATGGACCTCACCCCAGCCATTGAACTGCCAGGCTACGCCGGCAGCGCCGCCCTTGCCGTTGACCAGGAAGGTCGGGCAGGTATCACGGGTCCAGCTGTCCGATTGCGGCATCGGCAGCACGGACACGTTCTTCGAGGTCACCAGCGACGCCGAGGTCATCAGCTCCGGGCGGACGATCATCGTCACCGGCTCGAACTGAGCGATCGCATCGGCGATCTCGGCATAAACGTCGCGGGCTGCCTGCAGCCGACCGCCCCAGACCTGCTCGTTGCAAGGCCAGGCCATCCAGCAGCGACGGTGCGGCGCCCATTCCGCCGGCATGAAGAAGCCGTCTTCGCGTGCCGTACCCAATCAAACCCCCGCCGATATTCTTACGCATGGCATCGTGCCCGAACTTCCGGGCTTTCGCAACTGCACCTCCCCCTGGTCGGCGAGGCCGGACCCGCCTACCTTCCAGCCGGACCGGCCGAGCCGGGGCTAGCAGGAGAAAACTGGATGAACACGCAGGCAGCGATCGAGGCGCGCTTGAAGGAGCTTGGGATCGAACTGCCGACGCCGCCTGCCGTCGCGTTCAACTACATCCCGACCCGTATGGGCGCCGGGACGCTTTGGGTAGCAGGCCAGGTGCCGTTCAAGGACGGAAAGATCCTGGTGGAGGGCAAGCTCGGCGGCGGCGTCTCGGCCGAGGACGGGCAGAAGGCCGCACGGCAGTGCGCGCTGAACGTGCTGGCGCAGGCCAAGGCGGCGTTGGACGGCGACCTCGGCCGGATCAGGGCGACGTTGAAGGTGACCGGCTGGGTGGCCTGCACGCCAGAGTTCTACGAGCATCCCAAGGTGATCAACGGTGCCTCGGACCTGTTCGTGGAGGTGCTGGGCGACATCGGCCGCCATGCCCGCTGCGCGATCGGCTCGCCGTCGCTGCCGCTGAATTGTGCCGTCGAGGTCGATGCCGTGTTCCTGGTGGACTGACCATCGACTTGCGCTTTCGGATCAGCGACGGGGTCCAGACACTGGATCCGCATCGGTGGGACGGGCTGGTCGGCGATGCCGATCCGTTCATGACCCATGCCTTCTTCACCGCGATGGAGAGTTCCGACTCGGCATCCGACGAAACCGGCTGGCAGCCGCTGGCAGCGGTGGTGGAACGGGAGGGTGCCCTCGTGGCGGCAGCACCCCTGTATGCGAAGGGTCATTCCTGGGGCGAGTACGTGTTCGACCATGGCTGGGCCGACGCGTTCCGCCGGGCGGGCGGCTCATACTACCCGAAGCTGCAGGTGGCCGTCCCGTTCACCCCGGTCCCTGGCACACGGCTGCCGGCCGTGGACGATGCGGCCCGTGACCTGCTGATCCAGGGGTTGAAGGACACGTTGGCGGCGACCCGCCTGTCCTCCCTGCACGTCACCTTCTGCACCGAGGACGAGTGGACCACGCTCGACAAGGCCGGCTTCCTGCAGCGGATCGGACTGCAATACCACCTTTCCAACCCCGGCTACCGTGACTTCCAGGACTTCCTGGACAGTCTGCGCAGCTCGAAGCGGAAGATGATCCGCAAGGAACGGCAGGCGGTGGAGCAGTCCGGCCTGACCATCGAGACGCTGACCGGTGCCGAGCTGGGCGAAGGCGTGCTGGACGATTTCTGGCCGTTCTACCTGGCGACGGTCGAGAAGCGCTGGGGGAACGCCTACCTCACGCAGGACTTCTTCCGCAGGCTCGGCCGCACCCTGGGCGAAAAGGTGGTGCTGGTCCGGGCACGGCAGGGCAAGCGGACCGTCGCGGTCGCCCTCAACCTGGCTGGCCGCGACGCGCTCTATGGGCGGATCTGGGGCAGCCTGGAGGAGTACCGCTTCCTCCATTTCGAGCTCTGCTACTACCGCGCCATCGAATGGGCGATCGCGCACAAGCTGCCGCGGGTCGAGGCTGGCGCGCAGGGGGTCCACAAGGTGCAGCGTGGTTATGCCCCGGTGCTCACCTACAGCGCCCACCTGATCAGCCATTCCGGGCTGCGCGACGCGATCGCCCGGTTCCTGCGGCAGGAGCGGCTGGCGGTGGAACATGAACGGGCAGAGCTGCAAGCAGCCCTGCCCTATTCATCCCAGGTTCAGTCCGACGATCAGGCGCCAAGGACGAGCTGATCGTCCTCTTCTTCCTCGTCGTCATCCGTGTCCGTGGCACTGCTCGGCTTCGGCAGCAGGGCAGGCCCGCCGCCGGTCGGCGTGATCTGGAAGGCGGGCTCGCCCTCCTCGATCGTGACCACCACCTTGCCGCCCTTGACCAGGCGACCGAACAGCAGCTCGTCGGCGAGCGGCCGCTTGATCTTCTCCTGGATCACCCTCGCCAGCGGACGAGCACCGAACAGCGGCTCGTAGCCCTTCTCCGCCAGCCAGTCGCGCGCCACGTCGTCGACCTCGATGGACACCCGGCGATCGGCCAGCTGCGCACCCAGATCCTTGACGAACTTGTCGACGACGTTGCGGACGATGGCCGGGGTCAGGCCCGCGAAGGGAATGACCGCGTCCAGACGGTTGCGGAACTCGGGCGTGAACAGGCGATTGATCGCCTCCTTGTCCTCGTTCTCGCGCACCGACTTGCCGAAGCCCATGGCCGGCTTGGCCATGTCCGAGGCGCCCGCATTGGTGGTCATGATCAGGACCACGTTGCGGAAGTCGACCGTCTTGCCGTTATTGTCCGTCAGCTTGCCGTAGTCCATCACCTGCAGGAGGATGTTGAAGACGTCGGGATGCGCCTTCTCGATCTCGTCCAGCAGGAGGACGGCGTGCGGGTGCTGATCGATGCTGTCGGTCAAGAGACCGCCCTGGTCGAAGCCGACATAGCCCGGAGGTGCGCCGATCAGCCGGCTGACCGCGTGCCGCTCCATGTACTCCGACATGTCAAAGCGCACGAGCTCGATGCCCATGGTCTTGGCCAGCTGGCGGGCGGCCTCGGTCTTGCCGACGCCGGTGGGACCGCTGAACAGGTAGCAGCCGATCGGCTTTTGCGGATCGCGCAGGCCGGCACGGCTCAGCTTGATGGCCGAGGCCAGGGCCGAGATGGCACTGTCCTGCCCGTACACCGCCCCCTTCAGGTCGGCATCCAGGTGCTTGAGCGCATCCTTGTCCCGCGCGGAGACCGCCTTGATCGGCACCCGGGCGATCCGGGCCACGATCTCCTCGACCTCCTTCGCCCCGATGGTCTTCTTGCGTTGACCCTCGGGCTTGATCATCTGCGCGGCGCCGACCTCGTCGATGATGTCGATCGCCTTGTCCGGCAGCTTGCGGTCATGGATGTAGCGGACCGAGAGCTTCACCGCCGCCTTGATGGCATTGTTGGTGTACTTGACCTGGTGGTGTTCCTCAAAGCTCGGCTTCAGGCCATGCAGGATCTTGACGCTCTCGTCCTCCGAGGGCTCCGGGATATCGATCTTCTGGAAGCGCCGGACGAGTGCGCGGTCCTTCTCGAAGTAGTTCCGGAACTCCTTGTAGGTCGTGCTGCCGATGCAGCGCAGCCCACCGGAAGCCAGAGCCGGCTTGAGCAGGTTGGAAGCGTCCAGCGAGCCGCCCGACGTCGCACCGGCACCGATCACGGTGTGGATCTCGTCGATGAACAGCACCGCGCGCGGGTCGTTCTCCAATTCGCTGATGACGCTCTTGAGGCGCTCCTCGAAGTCGCCGCGATAGCGCGTGCCGGCGAGCAGCGCGCCCATGTCCAGCGAGTAGATCACGCAGTTCTTCAGGATGTCCGGGACGTTGCCCTGGACGATCCGCAACGCCAACCCCTCGGCGATCGCGGTCTTGCCGACGCCCGGATCGCCCACGAACAAGGGGTTGTTCTTGGACCGCCGGCAAAGGATCTGGATCGTCCGCTCGATTTCGTTCTCGCGGCCGATCAGGATGTCGATCTTGCCATCGACAGCCTTCTTGTTCAGGTGCACGCAGTACTGTGACAGCGCGTCCTTCTCGTCCTTCTTCTGTGCCGTCGGAGCACCCTCCTCATCCCGCTCGTCCGCACCACGCGGGCGACGATCCTCGGACATACCGGGCTTCTTCGAAATACCGTGGCTGATGTAGTTGACCGCGTCCAGTCGCGAGCAGTTCTGCTCCTGCAGGAAGAACACCGCATGGCATTCCCGCTCGGAGAACAGGGCGACCAGCACGTTGGCGCCCGTCACCTCATGGCGACCGGACGACTGTACGTGGATGGCGGCGCGCTGGATCACGCGCTGGAGGCCGGCCGTGGGCTTGGCGTCCACGCCCGGCTCCACGATGAGCCCGCTCATCTCGTGCTCGAGATACTGGCCCAGCACCAGCTTCAGCCGGTCCAGGTCCACGGCGCAGGCCTTCATGACCGCCATGGCGTCGGGGTCTTCGGTCAGTGCCATCAGCAGATGCTCGAGCGTCGCGTATTCGTGCTGCTTGGCATTGGCCAGAGCCAGTGCCCGCCTCAGCGACTTTTCCAGATTACGTGACAGCATGTTCGGGTCACTCGCCTAGCTGGGAGCGGCCGCAGGTGGGGACCGCTGAGCATCCCCGCGCCACGTCGCCGTTCCCGTGGGTCACCGGCCGGGCTGCCGGATGTAGAAAAAAGGAGACTTCGCCGCCTGCCGGCGCCATCATTCCTTCTCCATGGTGCATTGGAGAGGATGCTGATTCTGCCGGGCGAAGTCGATGACTTGCATGACTTTCGTCTCGGCAACTTCGAAAGTGTAGACTCCGCACACACCCACACCTTTCTGGTGTACATGCAGCATGATCTGCATGGCTTCCTCGGGGCTCTTGCGGAAGAAGCGTTCGAGGACGTGCACGACGAATTCCATCGGCGTGTAGTCGTCGTTCAGCAAAAGGACCTTATAGAGTGAGGGCCGTTCGGTACGCGTCTGCGACTTCGTCGCGACTCCGCCCAGTTCGATGATGTCCCGGTCCTGGTCTCGCTCGCTCATCGAGATCGTCGTCTCGCCATCCCGTCCTGCCGGCACGTCGGCCATGCTGTCCTCGCCATGGTCAAGAAGCGTGCTCTAGGGTTCGTGTACGGAGAGAACATAGACTCCGATTTAGGCAGCGCACAATCACCGTGCATCATCTGCATGACCGACCTGTTCTACCGCCCAACGTGACCACGCCACTCCGTCCTCGCACATATGGTGGGCCCGATGCCATTCGTCATCCTCTCAGTCGCACGGAGGCCGTGGCGCAGGCTCCGTTGTCGGCCGGCACGGCCGCTGGCATGGTCGGAGCGCCCCGCCCGGCCCTGGGCGGGCGATGCCCCCAGCCTTGGCCAGACCGACCGATGTGGCGTCCGCCGTTCCTGATCCTGTGTCTCGTCATCCTGTTCGCCGCCCCGGCCGCCGCGGAAGCTCCCCTGGCCGATGCCGTGCACGGCTTCGACGGAGCGCACCTGCCGGTATGGTGGGCGGTGCCGTTCAGCGGCCTGCTCCTGTCGATCGCCTTGTTGCCGCTCGTAGCGCCCTCGTTGTGGCATCACCATTACGGCAAGGTGGCCTTGGGATGGGCCGTCCTGATCATCCTGCCCTCCCTGGCCCATCTGGGCCTGGCCGGCACGGTGCAGGAACTGGTTCATGTGGGCGTGCTGGAGTACCTGCCCTTCATCCTCCTGCTGCTGGCCCTGTTCACGGTGGCGGGCGGGCTGCGGCTGGACGGGTTCTTCGACGGGACGCCCCGCTCCAACCTGACGGCGCTCACGGTCGGGACCGGGCTTGCGAGCATCACCGGGACGACCGGCGCCGCCATGCTGCTGATCCGCCCGCTGATCCGGGCCAATGCCTGGCGGAGCCGCCGCGTCCACACGATGGTGTTCTTCATCTTCCTGGTTGCCAATATCGGCGGCTCGCTGACCCCCCTGGGCGACCCGCCGCTGTTTTTGGGCTTCCTGAAGGGCGTTCCCTTCTTCTGGCCGACCGTGCACCTGCTGGCGCCGATGCTGGTGGCGGGTGCGGTGCTGCTGGCCGCCTACTTCCTGGTCGACCTGCGCCTGGCGGCCGGGGACGGACCGGCGCCGGCCCGGCCGCCGAAGCTGCTGGAGGGAAGCGTCAACTTCATCTTTCTCGGAGCGATCATGGGCGCCGTGCTGGTCAGCGGCATCTGGCAGGGCCCGGTGGTCCTGTCCCTGCCTGGCGCCGAGGTCACCGCGCAGGCGCTGATGCGCGATGGCACGCTCGTGCTGATCACCATCCTCTCGCTGCTGCTCACGCCCAGGAGTGCCAGGGCCGCCAACGAGTTCACCTGGGGCCCGATCCTGGAGGTCGCCAAACTGTTCGCGGCGATCTTCGTCACCATCGTCCCGGTGCTGGCCATGCTGAAGGCCGGGCTGGACGGCCCGTTCGCGCCGATCGTGCAAGCCGTGGCCGATCGGAACGGGGCGCCCGTGCCAAGTGCCTATTTCTGGGCAACCGGCATCCTGAGCTCATTCCTGGACAACGCGCCCACCTATCTCGTGTTCTTCAACCTGGCCGGCGGCGATCCCATCGTGCTGACCACGACGCTGGTCAGCACGCTCGCGGCGATCTCGGCTGGTGCCGTGTTCATGGGTGCGAACACCTATATCGGCAACGCGCCCAACTTCATGGTTCGTGCGATCGCCGAGGAGATGGGCATCCGCATGCCCAGCTTCTTCGGCTATCTCGTCTGGTCCTGCGGCATCCTGCTGCCGGTCTTCGTGCTGCTCACCCTGATCTTCTTCTAGCCGGCCACCGGTGCGCAGGCTGACCGGCAAGGTCGCAGACGAGATCGAGGGCCTGCCCGATCATGGTCCGCGCCCTCCTGGTCCTGGCTCCAGGCCGCGATCGTGACGATCTCCGCCCTCATCTCGCTCGAGCGCTCCGGCCTGGCCCCGCTGGGTGTCCTCCTCCAGGGTACCATGATCATCGTCGGCTTGGGGGCGCTCACGCTGGCCCTTGCCGGTCCCAGGCTGATGGCCCTGGGCGCCATGTTGCGTCTGACCGGATCGATCCTGCTTGCCGGCGTGGGAGGGCGTTGCGTTCGACAGGGAAGTTCGCGGCAGTCCCTGTGCTCTATCTCGCCTGCAAGGTCGGTGAGGCGGCGCTCGCCACGGCAGTAGCGGTGGCGGTGGCCGCGATGCTCATGGCCTGGGGCCGCATCGGTTACGGCCAGTGAAGGTGCGGGAGCGACCTGTGGGTGCGCCCACTGGCGTTGCGGTGGGTGTGGCCCTGGGGCTTTTGATCCCCCATGAAGCCCTCGGCTACGGTCTGGCTGCACTGGGGATGCTTTTGACGCTGGTGGCGCTTGGGCGCTTTGGGCTCACCCTTGGCATACGATGCATGTTCGTCGCGCTGGCCGGGCAGGCATCGCGATCGCATCCGAACGGGTCGTCGATCCCATTGCCGGCGGGTTGATCGGCATCCTGGTCGTACTGGCGCTCTACGCAGTCCCCGGCAGCATCCGTCATCCTGTCACAACCGATTGAACACACGGCGAGAGACCGGCCGGTTCAGTGCTGAGTAAGCCAGGGCATCCGGACCTTCGGCAGAAGCTGCTCGGTGGTGCCGCCCACGATCCAGTCGAGCAGGCCCTTCTCGCCAAAGCACCCAGACACGAACAGGCCCGGCTGGATCTCGTCGAGCGCCTGCATGATCTCGTCCGAGGCCTCGCCATGGCCTTCCAGCGCATGGATCCGCACCTCGTAGCCATGGCGACGGCTCAGCACTGCAGCTGGCGAGGCCATGGCGTCCGCGGCGGCCACGCCGTAGCCCACCGACAGGATCACGATCTGCCGGCCCTCAAACAGGCCCGACAGGAGGCCGGCCTGCAGGGCACGCTGCACCGCTTCGCTGCCGTCATACGCCACGGCCACCGGGCCGGGGCCGATCGGCTCCTCGCCCACGAGCAGAACCGGTCTCGCGACACGGCGAAGGATCTGCTCGATCGGCAGCACGAACCCGGTCTCGATATCGTCCTTGGCCCTCGTGCGCAGCCTGGCGCGCGACATGACCAAGAGGTCTGCAGCCTCGCTCGCCGATGCCACGGCGTCAACCGAATCGCCCATAAGCTCGCGCACGCTGGGCTCGATGCCGGCGGCACCAAGCCGTGCCACCAGTTCCGAGCGCTCGGCCTGCAGCCGGCCGTTCAGGCGCGCCGTCAGGATCTCGTCACGGTGCTCGGCAATGCTGCCGCCACCGATGCCATGCGCTTCACCGCCATCGATGTCGCTGCGGTCGGGCGCCATGACGACATCGAGTTGCGCACCGTGCCGAAGCGCGATCTCGCAGGCACAGGCCAGGGCGACCTCGTCCGGCGTGACGCAGTCCGACGCCAGCAGGATCGAGCGCAGCATGACAGCTTCTCCGGATTGGTTGCCGTCGATCAGCTCAAAGGCGCATCGAGCGGCGCCGAACGCTTCAGGCGCAGCCGCTGACCGCGTGGGCCGGGGCGGCCCTCGTCCGATTCCTCGGGCTCGGCGGCGGCCACCGGCTCGGGCTCGACCGCCGGCTCTTCAGGCAGAGCCTCCTCGAACACCGGCGCCGGCGGCTGGACGCCCGAATACATGGGCGGCACGGCCGGCTGGGCAGATGAAAGGGCCAGCGCCATCTCGCGGAGCCGCTCGGGCCCCACGACAGCGCGCGCCGGACGCTCCTCGGGCTCGGATGCCGCCTGGTCTTCCTGCTCCAGCTCGAGATCCCGCGCATCGGCGATCGTGAGCTTGAGCCGTGCGAACTGCTCCAGGAACTCTTCGCGTTCCCTGGGGGCAAGCCGGTCGACCTGGCGCTCGTCGATCAGCCATTGCGCCTGTTCCAGCACATGGCGAGCATGACCCAGCTGTCCCGACGGCCTGGAATTGCCCACCAGGAGTTGAGCCAGGGCCTTTGTCGTGGGTTGGAGAAGACGCAGGAGATCGCGGGCTGACCCCGGGATCCGCTGACCCTGTCCGGTGTGCGGCGCGCCCTTCCGCGGATGCGGAGCATTCTTGCCGCGCTTCTTCACGTTGCGTCGGTAGGGGAACATCTTCCTCTTCTGTTCAGTACCAGACAGCGTTTCAGGTCGTTCAGGCCAAGATGCGGCTACCTGGAGTTGTCGCAAGCTGATCAAGTGCTTGCAGTGCCATCTTCCTCGCGGCGCATCAGGACAACTGTCCGCTCTGTCGGACACTCGATCCAATCGGCCGCTCGCGGCTACTCACCACCGATCGATGGAGACGGCGTACCTCGTCCGAAAGACCGGATCCCCTGGCTGTCGCCAACATCCCTGATGTCGACCTCAAGGGACAAGGCTTCGAGCAGCAAGGCTCGGCAATCTAATGAGACTTCGGGAGGCGTTGGGAAAGATCATAAGGGGCAATTGCGGATAATCAAGCAGTTCTGCACGGAAAACATCGATCAGGGCATGAGGATCCCTTTGGCGCAGCTGGTTCTCGTCCAGCTCGATCCCATGCCCACGATCTCGTCACAGCATCCCGCGCGTTCCGGCACACTCGACCCTGCGGAACGGCAACATCTTCACGGGAGAGCAGCGCTCAGAACGGGATGTCGTCGTCGAGGTCGGCCGGCGGCGAGGAAGGCCGGCTCCCGCTTCCGCCGGCACCACCGCCGCCACGCGGCGCGGAGCGGTCGGAGCCACCGCCCGAGCGCATCGGCGGCGTGCCGTGCTCGTCGTAGATGTCGTCCGGCGGCGCGCCGATCCGTCCGCCGCCGGCATCGCCGCCGCCCAGCAGCACGAGCTCGCCCTTGAACCGCGAGAGCACGATTTCCGTCGTGTAGCGCTTCTGGCCGGACTGATCCTGCCATTCCCGCGTCTGGATCTGGCCCTCGACATACACCGAGCGCCCCTTGGTCAGGTACTTCTCGGCCACGTCGGCCAGGTTCTCGTTCAGGATCACGACCCGATGCCACTCGGTCCGTTCCTTGCGCTCGCCGCTCTGCCGGTCCGACCAGCGCTCGGAGGTGGCGATCGAAAGATGCACGATCTTCTGGTTGTTCTGCGTGTAGCGCACCTCCGGGTCGCGCCCGAGATTGCCCATCAGAATGACCTTGTTGACGCTGCCGGCCATGACCGTCCTCGATTGCCTTGCTGGGATCGCGCACATCCTGCGCGGATCGTCCCCCTCCGGCGAACTTAGCGGTTCGGCCCGCCCGCGACGAGGGTTAGCGGAAGGTTCGCATGATCGGGCGCCCCGAAGGTCAGGACCGGCTGAGCCACGGTGCTGAGCAGGTCTCCCCCGCCGACCCGGCCGTCACCGTCCAGATCGACATGGGCGCGCAGGCCGTAATGGCGCCGGGCATCGACATCGGGCACCTCCACCGCAAAGTGGACGCGCCCGCCCGGCCCGACCGCCACGTCCTCGATGAGGAGCGTCCCCGCGACAGTGGACGGGGCGTCGGCGGGGCCGATCTCGCGCACCTCGACCAGCACCCGCGCGGCCTGCGCGTCCGGGGCATCCGCAGGCAGCAGCAGTTCTCCGGTCACGAGCATCGTCTCGGCCTCGTCCACCTCTTCATGCGGCACTTCCATCCGCCATGGCCTGCAGCGTGGTGGCCACCGCCGCCGTGATGGGCAGGCCGGTCCGCTGCTCCACGAACATCCACTGCCCCGCGGGATTCACCTCGAAGAACATGTGCGTCCCGTCCGGCCTTCGGCGCAGGTCGATCGCGCCATAGACTAGGCCCAGCCGGCTCATCAGCCGGTGGAGGGCCGCCTCGACCTCGTCCGGCAGTTCGACCGGGCGGATCTGGGCCTCTCCGATCACCATCCGCATGTCGGCCGGGTAAGAGGTGCCGGTAGCGTCGATTTCTGCGGCGAAGACCCGGCCGCCGACGATCGTCACCCGCAGGTCCACCCCGTCGACATATTCCTGGAAGATCACCGGTGCCAGACGGACCGTGTCGAGTTTGGCCAGGTCCTCGTCGCGCACCAGCCGTGTTTCCCGCCAGCCCTGCTCGGTGGCAAGGAACGCCTTGAACACGGTCCGTCCACCGCCGCGCTCGCCAAGGAAGGCGCGGGCACTGGCGGGGTCGGTCGTGACCAGCGTATCCGGCAGGCGCAGGCCCGCCTCCCGGGCCACCGCCCATTGGAAAGGCTTGCGATGGGCGGCCTCGTCCTCCCCTGGCGGGTTCATCCATGGGCAGGCGAGCGACGACAGCACGCCGCCGATCGCCTGATGGGTCTCGCTGGCGATGAACTGCCTGGCATGCGGGTCGGTCACGGCCGGGTCGCAGCCGAACGGCCGGACCCGGCGCCACCACACGGCCTTGACCCCGTCAAGGTCGACGGGGCCGTCGCCCGTCCCCAGCATCAGCCTAAGCACCTCCCGGTCCCAGCGAAGGTCAAGCCCGTACCGGCCCGGATAGTCAGCCAGGTCGATACGCGCTACCTGCCGACCGGCTGCCTGGAGGAGTGCCACGACCGCATCGGTGTGCTCCTCGCCCGGATAGGACACGACCAAGATCACGTTCAGACCGCCCCCTGCCCACCGCCCAGCATGGCCACGATCTGGTCATACTCCCGTGCAAGGGCGGCACGGTCCTGGTCCATGGCCGCGAGGGTCTCCGCAATGGCCTGGGCACGTTCCACCAAGCCTTCCGCCGACATGCCCTGGTCGGCAAAGTAGGGTGCTTGGTGGCCAGTCCCCAGCACAAACGGCTGCAGGCCAGGGTTGATCACCGGCCCCGGTCCCGGGAAGGGGCCGGGATCGAACGCGCCCTCCTTGATCGTCGGATCGGCCAGCAGTTCCTTGCGGGTATCCTGGATGGGATCCTTGCGGATCTCCTTGATCGTCGTGGGCGGGTCGCTGATCGGATCCTTGCGGATTTCCTTGATCGTCGGGTCCCGCACCGGGTCCTTGCGAACCTCCTTGAACGTCATGGGCGGGTCCGTGACCGGGTCCTTCGCCACCTCCTTGATCGTGCCGATCGGATCCTGGGCCGGCGGCTTGGGGTACATTATCTCCACGCCGGCAATGTCGCCCGCCGACAGGCCGCTGCGTTGCCCCATCGCGACACCGGGCGGCAGAGGCTGGGTCGGCACAAGCGTCGCCTGCCCGTTCGTCGAGAACGCGGTCGGCGGGTAGTGCATCACCGATCCATAGTCATAGGGGCCGAGATCGTCCCCGTCGGTGATGTGCTGGGTGAAGTTGTGCTGCATCGACGGGTCGATATTGGCCCACACGACCTGGACGAAGCCGTCGCGGTCCTCCCGGCTCTGCTCGTGCCAGAGGCCCACCGCATGCCCGATCTCGTGGATGGCGTTCCCGGTCGAGCAGTTCGGCCCCAGCGTGATGTCCTGGGGTCCTCCCTGGCGGCCGACCCAGGAGGAACAGCCACCGCCATTGACGAACCGGACATAGTCGGCGTGGGCGGCCGTGCGCGGCACGAACCGGATCCGGGTGTTGGCCTCCCAGTGCGCGATCGCGTCGGTCACCCGCTGCTGGTTGGGCAGGCCCGCATCGATCTCGAACGGAACCGTCGCGTTCGGCCAACGGAACTGCGCACCGCTGATGCCGACCGACTGGAGGGCGAGGTCGCCCGGTGCGCTGGCGCCGGTTCGTCCGACGACGATGTCGCCCTCGAAGATCGCAAGGCCTTCGACGTCGGCATAAAGAACCGGTTTGCGTCGGAATGTCATGCCGGTCTTGAAGATCGACCCTGCGATCGGGCCCGAACAGAACTCGCATGAATGGTTGGGATCCCGCTCACCTTTGCTGCGCGATCCACGAGGCGTGCGTCCATTGCTCTCGGCCATCGCTGCCCTCCCTGATCATTGCGGCATCGTGGCGCCAGCACCGGGTGATGCCGATGAGAGATCACCGGATACTATCCATCATCTCGGGCGTGCTGTCCATCTGGTATCGGATGCCTCAGGGCACTTGCGGTCGACCTGATCCATCAGCATCTATGGTCCGGCGCCGGCGCCAGCCCGTAGATGCTGCCACTGCCTGCTCCCCTCCCCAAGCTCGATCGGCCGGATACTCGATGGACGACATGATCCGCATCCGTGGTGCACGCGAGCACAACCTGAAGTCGGTCGATGTCGACATCCCCCGCAACAAGCTGGTCGTGATCACCGGCCTGTCCGGCTCGGGCAAGTCGTCGCTCGCCTTCGACACGATCTATGCGGAGGGGCAGCGGCGCTACGTCGAATCGCTGTCCGCCTATGCGCGGCAGTTCCTGGAGATGATGCAAAAGCCGGACGTGGACCAGATCAGCGGTCTGTCGCCGGCCATCGCCATCGAGCAGAAGACGACCTCGAAGAACCCGCGCTCCACGGTCGCCACCGTCACCGAGATCTACGACTATCTGCGCCTGCTCTATGCACGGGTCGGTGTCCCCTATTCGCCGGCGACCGGCCTGCCGATCGAGAGCCAGACCGTGGCGCAGATGGTCGACCGGGTGCTGGCCATGACCGAGGGCAGCCGGCTCTATCTGCTGGCGCCGATCGTGCGCGGCCGCAAGGGCGAGTACCGCAAGGAGCTGCTGGACCTGCAGCGCCGCGGCTTCCAGCGGGTCAAGATCGACGGCACGCTCCACGACATTGAGGATGCTCCTGCCCTCGACAAGAAGCTGAAGCACGACATCGAGGTGGTGGTCGACCGGATCGTGGTGGCCCCCGACCTGGGCGTGCGGCTTTCCGACAGCGTCGAGACCGCGGTCGAGCTGTCCGACGGCCTTCTGATCGTCGAGGATGCCGACAGCGGCGAGCGCCAGCTCCTGTCCGCCAAGTTCGCCTGCCCCGTCTCGGGCTTCACCATCGCGGAGATCGAGCCGCGCCTGTTTTCGTTCAACAGCCCGCACGGCGCCTGCCCGGCCTGCGACGGGCTGGGCCGCACCATGTTCATGGATCCGGACCTGGTGGTCCCGGACCCCGACCTGTCCTTGGCCGAGGGCGCCATCGAGCCCTGGGCGGACAGCAGTTCGACCTGGTACCCGCAGACGCTGGCGAGCCTTGCGCGGCACTACAAGTTCGACCTGGACACGCCCTGGAAGAAGCTGCCGCAGGCGACGCGTGACGCCGTGCTGCACGGCTCCGGCACCGAGGCGGTCACCATGCGCTATGCCGACGGCCTGCGCACCTACGAGAGCAAGAAGCCCTTCGAGGGCGTGGTCACCAACCTTCAGCGGCGCTGGCGGGAGACCGAGAGTGCCTGGATGCGTGACGAGCTCTCGCAGTATCTGAGCTCCGCGCCCTGCGAAGCCTGCCGGGGCTGGCGGCTCAAGCCCGAGGCGCTGTCGGTCAAGATCGACGGGCTGCACATCGGCCAGGTCACCGACAAGTCCGTTCTCGATGCCGACCGCTGGTTCTCGTCCCTGGATGCGCGGCTGACCGCGCGGCAGGGCGAGATCGCGGTACGGATCCTGAAGGAGATCCGCGACCGCCTGCGCTTCCTCAACGATGTCGGGCTGGGCTATCTGACGCTTGCGCGCGACTCGGGCACGCTGTCCGGCGGCGAGAGCCAGCGCATCCGCCTGGCCTCGCAGGTCGGCAGCGGCCTGACCGGCGTCCTTTATGTGCTGGACGAGCCGTCCATCGGCCTGCACCAGCGCGACAACGACCGGCTGCTGGCAAGCCTGCTGGGCCTTCGCGACCTCGGCAACACGGTGATCGTGGTCGAGCACGACGAGGATGCGATCCGCGCCGCCGACCACCTGATCGACATGGGCCCGGGCGCTGGCGTCAACGGCGGGATCGTGGTGTCCGAGGGCACGCCCGAGCACGTCATGCACGACCCGGCCAGCCTGACCGGCCAGTATCTGTCGGGCCGGCGCCAGATCGCGGTGCCGGTAAGGCGCCGCCCGATCGATCCGGAGCGGGTGCTGAAGCTGGTCAATGCCCGCGCCAACAATCTCCACGGCGCCACCGCGAGCTTCCCGCTCGGCAGCTTCGTCTGCGTGACCGGCGTGTCCGGCTCCGGCAAGTCCAGCCTCGTGATCGACACGCTCTACCCGGCGCTGGCCCGCAAGCTGAACGGCTCCCGCAAGGCGCCGGCCGTGCATGACGACCTGCAGGGCCTGGAATACCTGGACAAGGTCGTGGAGATCGACCAGTCGCCGATCGGCCGCACGCCCCGCTCCAACCCCGCGACCTATACCGGCGCGTTCGGACCGATCCGCGACTGGTTCGCGGGCCTGCCGGAGGCGCGGGCGCGGGGCTACAAGCCCGGCCGCTTCTCGTTCAACGTGAAGGGCGGCCGCTGCGAGGCCTGCCAGGGCGACGGTGTCGTCAAGATCGAGATGCACTTCCTGCCCGACGTCTATGTCCAGTGCGACGTCTGCAAGGGCAAGCGGTTCGAACGCTCGACTCTGGAGGTGACGTACAAGGACAGGTCGATCGCCGACATCCTGGCGATGACGATCGACGAGGCCACCGACCTGTTCGAAGCGGTACCGCCGATCCGGCACAAGCTGGATACGCTGAAGCGGGTGGGCCTTGGCTACGTGTCGCTGGGCCAGTCGGCCACGACGCTCTCGGGCGGCGAGGCGCAGCGCGTGAAGCTTGCCAAGGAGTTGGCGCGCCGGGCGACCGGACGGACGATCTACATCCTGGACGAGCCGACCACCGGCCTCCATTTCGAGGATGTCCGCAAGCTCCTGGAAGTGCTGCACGCCCTGGTCGATGCGGGCAACACGGTGGTGGTGATCGAGCATAATCTCGAGGTCATCAAGACCGCCGACTGGATCGTCGATCTCGGCCCGGATGGCGGCACTGGCGGCGGCCGGATCGTGGCCGAGGGACGTCCGGAGGAGGTGGCCGCGCACCCTGGCAGCTACACCGGCACCTATCTGTCCCGCCTTCTGCCGAAGACGGTACCGGAACTGGCGGCTGCGCCGGCAAGCGGAAAGAAGCGCCGGCGCGCCTAGTCGTTCCGGATCAGGCCGGCATTAACGTTCCATCAACCAATGGGTGCTAGCTTCGGGCTCCAGCGCGGTGCTGTCCGCAACGGAGACGGAGTTCGATGTCCATCGACCGCAACATGCCGATCCTGATCGTCGACGATTACAAGACGATGCTGAGGATCATCCGCAACCTGTTGAAGCAGATCGACTTCGCCAACATCGAAGAGGCCACCGACGGAAGCATGGCGCTCGGGATGATGAAGCAGAAGAAGTTCGGTCTGGTCATCTCGGACTGGAACATGCAGCCGATGACCGGCCTCGACCTGCTCAAGGCCGTGCGCGCCGATGCGCAGCTCAAGACGACGCCGTTCATCATGGTGACAGCGGAGAGCAAGACCGAAAACGTGGTCGCGGCGAAGGAAGCGGGTGTGAACAACTATATCGTCAAGCCCTTCAACGCGGAAACCCTGAAGGGCAAGATCGCCAGCGTGCTGGGAGCCTGACATGAGCAGCGAACTCCCGACGGCAGTGGACGAAACCGGCCTCACGCCCTCGCAGGATGGTACCGCCTCCATCGTCTGGGACCTGAAGGCCCTGGCCACCTATATCGAGCATGCCCGGCACGAGATCGTCTCGATCCGGGCCGAGGAGATCGCTGCGCGGTTCATCCCGACCGCCAGCGACGAACTCGGCGCCATCAACCAGCACCTGGAGCATGCGACGGATCGCATCCTGGATAGCTGCGAGACGATTGAGGGGCTGTCCGGGGACCTGTCCCAGGAACGGGCGGCAACGATGGGCTCCGCGATCACGGCCATCTACGAAGCCTGCAATTTCCAGGACCTGACCGGCCAGCGCATTTCCAAGATCGTGGCGACCCTGCAGGAAATCGAGCGGAGGATCAGCGTGCTGATCGCCCGGACGGACGGCATGCTCGGTCGCTGCTCCCCCACCGAGGATACGCCGGCGGCGGCCAAGGAGGTCCCGCAACTGCTGAACGGTCCGGCCCTGCCCGGCCAGGGCGTGTCCCAGGACGATGTCGATGCCCTGATCGGCGCCTCCTTCGGTTGAGCTGGAGATGCCGGAGTGCGGCCTGTGCTCCGGCTCATAGCCGATGGGAACGGGACCTTGCCAGTATCCTACCTGCCGGCGTCGACAGGCCCTGCGCGAGCCAGGCGCGCCGCCACCATCAGCCTCGTCCTGGCCGCATCGGCCCTGGCCGGCTTGATCCCTGCCGGGACAGGTGGCCAGCCTTCGCTGGTCCAGCCGCCCGCCGAGGAAAGGGCAAACATGCCGATCCGCTTCCGGATGGGCACGCAGGGAACGCTCGCGCGGATCGTCCTGGAGAGCGAGGCCCCCTTCACCGCGACGGAGGATCAGGACGGCGGCGACCTGGTATTTCGGTTCGGCCGCGAACTGCACGGGGATGCGCGCCGCCTGCCGGTGGTGCTGGGCGAGGTGGTTCTTTCGGCGACCGCGCGTGGCGACACGCTGCGCCTGCGGCTCCGGCAGGGGGTCTTCGTCGAGCCGCGGCAGTCCGGTCCCGGACGGATGACCCTCGAGTTCCGGCACGCGGCATCGACGCCGGACGCTGAGGAACCGGATGATGCCGCCCCTCTCCCGGCCCTCCTCACCGAGGATCCGGTGGATCTGCCCACGGGAACGCTCCGCCAGACCCCGGAGCGCGCAGCGGCCGCATTGACGGCTCGCGCACAAGGTTCCGCCCTGCCGCTGGAAGCAGGGATCGGGAAGGCCCTCGCCCAGACGTCGCCAGTGCTGTCGGCGCAACCAGTTCAGGCTCGCCTCCAGGTCGCCGCGACGGCGGAGACGGGCCAGGGTGTGGCGATCGACTATCGATGGAACGACCGAGTACCAGCCGCGGCGTTCATGCGTGACGACCAGCTCTGGATCGTATTTGCCGCCCAAGCCGAACGAATCAACTCCGACCCGGTGGACCTGACCCGCACCCTGGAGGGTCGCGTTCTCGAAGCCAGGCGTGAAGCGCGCGACACGTCCCTGGTCTTCCGTCTGCGGCTGGCCGCTGGCGTGCACGCGGCCTTCATGTCCAGGCCCAGCCCCGGTGGCGGCAGCATCTGGCGGCTCGTTCTTGCGGGGCCAAACGATGTCGAGCCGACTCCGACAGGAGGTTCCACCGCCCCTCCCGAGGAAGGCCGCGGTACCCTGCGCTTTCCAGGCGTGCGGACCGCCCTCTGGCTCTCCGACGCTGTAACGGGCGACCGCCTGCTGGTGCTTCCACGCGACCCGGGCCTGTTCGCTCCGTACGCGGGCAAGTCCTATCCGGACGTGGAGATTCTACCGAGCCTGGCGGGGGTGGTCATCCAGCCATGGCGCCCGGAGAGCACGGCGGAGCTGGACGGAACGACGATGCTGGTGCGCCGCTCCGACCGGCGGCCTCTCGCCTTGGCGCGCGAGGAGGGGGCCGAAGCACTGGAGACGGCCCCCGCCGCACTGGATTTCGTTCGCCTGGGGGCGATCCCGGCATTGCAGGCACGCCGTGCGGCCGCAGCCGGGCTCGCCGCCGCTCCGGACGACATCGACCGGCGGGCCGAGCTGGTCCGTGCCTTGCTCGCGGCGAGACTGGTGGCGGAAGCGCTGACGGTGCTGGATCGGGATGATCGGGAGCGCCCACAGCTCGCGGTCCTGGCAGCGGTGGCGGACGCGCTGGAGGACCCTGGGAAGGTGGCGATGGAACGCTTTGCTCCGGCCTCGCCCGCCGATGCCGAGGAGACAGCCCTTTGGCGTGCGCACCTGTTGGCGAGCCGGGGAGACCTGCGCGGATCCATCGAAGCGTTCGAGCGATCCGGCAATGTTCTCGAACGCTACCCGGCTCCATTGCGCGCCGTCCTGGCACCCAGCGTGGTGGGCGCCCAGATCGAACATGGCAGCGCCGATGCCGCGTTGGCAGTCCTGGACAGGCTGCTCGGGAACGCGGTCGACCCGCAGGAGATCGCGCTCCTGGAACTGCTGCAGGGTCGTGCTTTGGCCAGCGAGGAGGCGCACGTGGCCGCCCGGCGCAAGTTGCTGCGGGCCGCAGCACAAGGCGATCGTGATGTGGCCATGGCCGCGCGGGGAGACGGCATCGACCTGGACCTCCGTTCCGGCGTGATGGCAGCCGGCTCTACCAATGCCGAGCTGGCTGCGATGGCGCCCAGCTGGGAGGGACGACGACAGGAGGGTGCGCTGGAACAGCGCCGGGCACGCGTCGCGCTGCAGGCGAGTGACTGGAGGGCGGCGCTCTCGGCCGCAGACCGCGCCGCCCGGCTGCCGACCGGCGCCACGGAGCGTGAACCGGTCACGGCGGTGGGCGTGCTGGCGCAGGCGCTGGCGGCGCCGGACCTCAGCGCGTTCGGCAAGCTGCAGCTGCTGCAAGATCGGCAGCTCGGCCTGCTGCGTGATCCCGCCCTGGCCGCACCGATAGCCCTGCTGGCCCGCGACCTCGCACGAGCCGGCGCCCCCAGGACGGCAGATTCGCTCCTTCGGGCTGCCGGAGCAAGCGACCCTGCACAGGAGTCCGTCCCGCCTCTGTCTTCCCCCGATCCACCCGCCACGGACAGTCCTGAAGGCGACATGGCACGCCTTCTGACAGCCATTGCCGAGGACCCGGTCCGTGCGATCGCCGAGGAACATGCCCAGCTGGAATCGTTCCTGGATTCGCTGGCCGGACCTCAAGCCAAGCCAGCGGCTCCGTAGGACGGCGATGGAAGGAAGGACAACTGCGCGCACGGCTTGCATGCAACACGCAAGGATCGACGTTCGGGCGCAGATGGGCCGGCCCATTCAGCTCTGGTTGCCGCCGAACCTCTCGATCGATTGGGCGAGCTCCCTGTGGCTGCGCGCATAGTCCTGCAGGGAGATCCCTTGGACAGCTGCCTCCCAGGACTGCCGGATTGCGCGGACACCTGCTGCCGGTCCTCCAGGGTGCCCGATGATCCCGCCACCGCCCAGGTAGAGCAGATCGATGGTCTCGCCGGTCCGCCGATAGGTTTCCGGCGCCTGTCCCCCCCACTGCCCGGAGCAGACTACCGGCAAGGCACGGTCGGCCAGCGACAGCATGGGCGTGCTGCAGGCCTGGAAGGAGCGCACGAAGCTGTCATCAGGTTCCCAGTACTTGGCGCCGATGCCGTTGACCTGGAACTGGTCCACGCCCAGCAACCGCCAGATCTTCTGGTAGACCGAGAACTCGAAGCCCAGCGCCGGGTGCCTTGTCAGGATGTCCCACCCGTTCCGGTGCGCATGGAGGACGAGCCCGGACCGCTTCCGCAAGAAGTGCAGACCAGCTGGACCGACCGAGACGATGTTCACGACCGCGGCATTGCCGCCAGCGGCCAGGATGGCGTCATGGTGCCGCAACATCTGGTCCGGATCGCTCGACGACAACCCGAACGCGTACATGACCTTCTTGCCGGTTTTCTGCTCGTGGTCGAGGATGATCGGCATGACGGCCCGCACCCGCTCCTCCAGCGGCGAGTAGCCCGGATTCATCAGCTTCTCGTCGTCCTTGATGAAGTCGACCCCGGCCTCGACCAGCTGCCTGGCGATCTGCGCGCTCTCGGTCGGCGACAGGCCGAGATTGGGCTTGATGATCGTGCCGATCAGAGGCCGTCCATGAACCGCCGTCAGCCGTCGGCTGCCTTCGATGCCGAATTGCGGCCCCGGCTGCGCCCGGACGAAGGCGTCGGGCAGGTCGATGTCGACAATCCGGATCCCCGTGAGCTCCCTGATCGAGAACACGCCACCCAGGCAGATCGTGAGCAGCGCCGCGATATCGGTGCCGACCACGTCCAACGGGAACTCGATCCCGACGTCGGCACGGACGAAGGGGCCCGGCCGGTCCGTGGGGAACCCCGGGTCGCGTGCGTCGGGCAGTGGCCGGATCTCCACCACGCGCGCAGCACAGCGTGCCTTCAGTTCGGCAGTCTCGCCGGCCACCTCCGTGAACGTCCCAGTCGACTGGTCGCTTGCGATCTTGGCCGCCACGGCCTCGATCGAGCCAGTCGTCTCGACCCGATAGGTCACCTTGATCTGCGTCGGTCGATCGCCCGGCATCCGCCCCCTGCCCCGCTGCTGGCCGGGCTGGTATGGTCCCACCGCCGATGGCGTCAAGGACAGCTGTGAACATGACGATGCCCTTCGGGCGGCCTTGGCTGTCCTTTTATGGCGATGACCTGACCGGTGCCACCGACGCGCTCGAGGCACTGGGCTCGAGCGGCATCGACACCGTGCTGTTCGTCCGGGTACCGGCACCACACGAGCAGGCGCGCTTCCAAGGGGCTCAGGCCGTGGGCCTTGCCGGCACCAGCCGGAGCCGGCCACCGGCATGGATGGACGAGCACCTGCCGCCAGCCTTTGCCTGGCTGCGCGACCAGGACGCCCCGCTATGTCACTACAAGGTCTGCTCGACCTTCGACAGCGCGCCCGAGATCGGCAGCATCGGCCGCGCCGCCGACATCGGCGCAGCCGTGTTCACGTCGTCCGTTGTCCCCATGGTGGTCGGCGTGCCGCAGCTGCGCCGCTATACCTTCTTCGGTCACCTCTTCGCCGACTATCGCGGGCAGGTCCATCGGCTCGACCGTCATCCCGTCATGAGCCGCCATCCCGTCACGCCGATGGACGAGGCGGATCTGCGCCGCCACCTGGCCAGGCAGACCAGCCGCTCGATCGGCCTGATCGACCTGCCGTCGCTCGCCCGGGCGGACGTCGACAATGTGGTGGACCGTCTGGCTGCCGATCACGAGATCCTGCTGATCGATGTGGCCGACGAGGCAAGCCAGCTGGAGGCAGGCCGGCAGCTTGTCCGCCTTCAGGCGGCAGGTGGCCGTTTCGTGATCGGATCATCCGGCGTGGAATATGCGCTGATCCGGACGTGGCGGCGCGAAAGCTTGGTCGGCGGGCCGGTTGCCTTCCCTGCACCCGAACGAATCGATCGGCTGGCCGTGGTGTCCGGCAGCGTGTCCCCGACCACCGCGCGGCAGATCGAATGGGCATGTGCCAACGGCTTCGAGCTGGCGGCGATCGAGCCGGGCCAGCTGCTGGCGGACAATGGCATCGAGACCGCCCTGACGCAGGCGCTGGACGTCCTGGGGAAGGGGCTGAGCGTCATCGTCGCGACGGCCCAGGGTCAGGCAAGCACCAAGCCGATCCCGGACGAGGCGCGGCACGAGATCGGCCGTCGTCTCGGAATTATCCTGCACGAACTGGTAAGGCGTGCCAGCCTTCCGCGCGCCGTGGTGGCCGGCGGGGATACATCGAGCCACGCGCTGCGCGAACTCGATGTCCTCGCGCTCAAGCTGTGCCTGCCGCTGCCGAAGACCCCGGGATCGCCACTTTGCCGCAGCTTCCGCAGCGACGGCTCGCAAGGCCCGGAGCTCGCGTTCAAGGGCGGGCAAATCGGAGCCGACGACTATTTCGTGGCCATCCGGGACGGTGTTGGCTGAGGTCCTTCAGGACTGCCTCTGCAAGCCGCCCCAGGGGTTGGGCATCAGCCGGTTCTCCCGTTGCTGGAGCGTGGCGGCACCCCGCGATCATCAAAAACCAGGGCCTCATGACGACGGCTCGCCGCAAGGTGGCCGGCGTGCCACCCGACATCGACCGGGCTCAGGCGAGCCAGCCGGATCGTTGCCGTGGAGGCCCACCACTATTGCGCCCTGGTTCGGTGGGATGGAGTACCCAGTTGTAGGTTCGATCGCGGTGGCGGCGTCTGTCCGGCGGATCGGCCGGATGGTCAACATGACGACCAACAGGCCACTGGCGTTGATCCGGTCGACGAGCCCTCCCGCCGACTTCGCATTCATGGCCGGGGCGGCCCCAGCCGCGGATGCCGCGGGCTGGGGGCGCCGGCCAACGTGCAGGTTGCATTCGGAGCCTCCTGCCGCAGGCGCCGACCCCGTGGTTGTGGAACATCGTCGGGATCGGGCAGGCTCATCTGTTGTGAAGACGTCCGACGGCTCGAGCGAGTTGAGCGCCCGCTCCGTCACGGAAGTAGCCAGCATCCTGGTGAGCCCGGTGCCGGCGCCATCCCAGGTGGACGCACTTGGACTGATCCGCTCCTACCAGTCCACCGGCGTGGAGGCCGAACAGCTCGGGCAGATCGGCGAGGCCATATCCGCACATGGCGCAAGGGGAGTGCATCTTGGGCGGCGCCGCCACTCCGTCCAGTCCCACAAGCTATCCTGGCAGGCACCGGACTCGGAGCGGGCGGTGGCGTGAAGCCCTCCACCCGGTCACGAATGTTGGCCTGGATGACGTCGCCTTCGTCGTGGCCCGCTTCCTGCCGCACCTCGATCGAGACAAGCTGCGGGTGACGTCGGTGCCGGGGCCGCCACCCCTATGACGAGGTCCAAGCTGGGTGACAGCAGCTTGCAGGCTACGCCCTTGGCATCGTGCCTGTCGCCATCGAGCACCTGCCGAAACTGGAGACCACCGTTGGTGAGCGGCGCAGAAGGTACGTCCGTGTCACGGTCGACCGCTGCTCCCGCTCTGTGCGTCCGCTCGTCAAGGACAAGACAGCGAGCAAAGCGCCATCGCCGCCTTACGCGTCACCTACATGGCTGCCGACCATGTCAGCTGGTTTGTTCGGGCCCGAGCTGTACGGCCCTCAGATGAGGTAGTGCGGGTTGATCTTGTAAATTGAGGATCGACCTTCCAGGCGTCGCAGATCGCCTGGACCGGTGTCCGCCATCACAGTGTCTGCAGATGCCTGGCGACGCTGCAGGCAGCGAC
>JAESGR010000174.1_pt1 | contig 95722 bp, 81 predicted proteins | sample 9269771 | NCBI WGS metagenome assembly JAESGR01 (sample SAMN15739572, study PRJNA653492) | algae metagenome | isolation source: Chroococcus sp. CMT-3BRIN-NPC107 and co-occurring heterotrophs from well... | place: USA: Clark Mountains Wilderness, California | collected 2010-04-18
CCACACGGCGCAACATCCGCACCGGGAAACTGCGAAACGAACCCACCGCCCCCTCTCCCTCCCCCTCCGTGCCCTCCGTGCCCTCCGTGCCTCCGTGGTGGAACCGAACTCCCGCCACTGCAAAACGAACCCACGTGCCAAAACGGCAGTCCCCGTGTCGCCGCCGCCACCCCCGCTTGCCGCCCCCCTACCCTTCAATTACCTTACCCCCCCGACGATCTCCCCCAGGGCGATCTCCGCATCGCGACGAACGGAAGACCATCATGAGCAAGGACGTACGCCAACGCCCCCCCGCCCGTTCCTCACACGGAACCCTACGCCTCTGCCTACTGCCCACCGCCTGCTGCCTGCTCCTGCTGATCTCCGGCTGCAAGACCGGCCCCGAGGTCCTGACCAACCAGCCCACCCTCGACCGCGCGCTCGTCGACTACCCCCCCGGCTTCGAGCTCCGCCCGTTCGTCCGGGGCCTGACCGCCCCCTCCGCCATCGCGTTCGACGCCGACGGCTCGCTCCTCGTCGCCGAGTCCGGCGTCGACGGCAACGAGCCCCGCATCTTCGGCTTCAAGAAGGACGGCACCCCGTTCGACGTCTGGCCCCGCGGCCGCCGCATCCCGTTCTTCTCCAAGGCGTTCCGCATCCACGCCCCGATCGGCGGCATGGTCGCGACCGGCGGCAAGATCTTCGTCACCCACCGCGACGAGAACGGCCGCGGCCGCATCACCGCCTTCAGCTACGACGAGAAGGTCGCCCCCAAGACGATCGTCGCCGACCTCCCCGCCAACGGCGACTACGGCATCACCGACATCGCCGTCCACCCCAACGGCCGCCTCTACTTCGGCGTCGGCGCCGCGACCAACTCCGCCGTCGTCGGCCTCGACAACCTCCAGTCCGGGTGGGTCAAACGCTACCCGAAGTTCAGCGACGTCCCGTACACCGACGTCAAGCTGACCGGCTTCCGGTTCGACACCAAGAACCCGTTCGCCAGCATCTTCGGGGGCAGCGACCTCGCCGTGACCGGGCCCTTCCAGCGGTTCGGCACCAGCGACCAGTCGAACATCCCCCGCCCGCCCCCCGGCCGCGCGACCAACGAGAAACCGACCGCCGCCGTCTACTCCTGCGAACAGGGCGGCGGGGACCTGAAGGTCGAGGCCCACGGCCTCCGCAACCCGGCCGGCCTGACGTTCAACGAGTACGGCACGCTCTACATTACCAACCAGGGGATGGAGCTCCGCGGCACCCGCCCGATCGCCGACGACCCCGACGCGTTCCTCAAGATGGTCGGCGGCGAGACGTGGTACGGCTGGCCCGACTTCAGCGCCGACCTCCGCCCGATCACCGAGGACCAGTTCCAGCCCCCGCGCGACCTCGCGGTCCGATACGGTTACCCCAACGTCCGCTTCCTGATCGACCACGCCGCCAGCCGCCTGATCCCCCCGTCGCCCGGCCCGCTCCTGTTCGGCACGTTCCGCCCGCTTAGCGGCGCCAGCAAGTTCGACTTCGCCCCGTCCTCCCCCGCGTTCCGCAAGTTCCGCGGCGACGCCGTCGTCGCCCTCGCCGGCGACCGCGCCCCGTTCGCCACCAGCAACCGCCCGCTCGTCGCCCCGACCGGCTACAAGGTCGTCCTGGTCAACATCGACAGCCGAAAGGTCGAGGACTTCGTTCGCAACACCAAGGACCTCCCCGCCAGCCGCCTCGGCAACGCCGAGCAGGGCACCGACGCGCTCGAGCGCCCCGTCGACGTCAAGTTCGGCCCCGACGGCGCGATGTACATCCTCGACTTCGGCCGGTTCCAAATGAAGAACGGCCGCCCCGACGTCAAGACCGGCACCGGCCGCATCTACCGCCTCAGCGGCGTCGAAACACCCTCGACCGCCCCCGCTCCGCCCGCCCCGGAACTCCGCCTGCCGCCCAGCTAGCCCAGCACCGCCGAAGCGCCGCGCGCCGGCCGAAAGGAGACCCCCTTGACCGTGCCCCCCCCGCCCCGCCGCCTGCTGCTCGTCGCGTCCTCGCTCGCCCCCCTGCTGCTCGCGGGCTGCGCCAAGCCGACCGGCGTCGCCTACCTCGAGATCGAGAACGACCAGGGCCTCGGCGGCGGCGGCCGCGCCGAACCCGTCTACGTCGACCCGCGCGTCGAGGTCGAGCGCAACGAGTACCGCCGCAGCTACGTGAACAACGGCTCGAACATCCGCCAGTCGATCCGCATTAAGGGCCCGGTCATGATCGTCCCCGCCACGGCGTCCGCCACCCAGCCCGCCCCACCCGCCCCACCCGCCCGGTGATCCGCCCCGTGCGGAACCACTACACGGCGGGCGAAGCCCGCCGGTCCCGCCGCTCGATCGACAGCTCGATCATCCGCCCGAGCACCGGCCACCGCAGGCGGTGCGGGTACGCGACCTCGCAGAACGCCCGCCCCGTCCGCCCCGAAACGTCGGCGTCGTACGTCAGCCGCAGGTAGAACGGCGACGAGTCCACCACCCGCGGCGACGACAGCCGCAGGTGAGGGCCCAGCCGCAGCTCGCGCGGGTACCCCAGGCCGACCGCCGTCCGCGCGTCCCACGCCCCCTCGGCCCGCGCGGCGAGCTCGCGCACCCCCTCCGCGTCGGCGTGGAGCAAATGAACCTCGTCCGGCAGCCGGCGGTCGCGCGGGCGGGCGAAGTGGAACGTCGACACCGCGTCCTCGAGCAACACGCGCCCCCAGATCCACCGCCGCAGCCCCGGGCCGATCGGTCCGGTGCCGTAGTTGTGGTCGTGGTACCCGCGGCCGTTGAACGCGACCCGCTCGCCGCCGACCGTGAACTCTCCGTCGACGTCGCACAGCGGATTGGCGACGACCCAGCGGTGCTCGGCCCCGCCGGACAACTCGCGCGAGAAGAACGGACGCTCCTGCGGCGGGTGCGCGAACCGCGGGCGGAACGTGAACCGGCCCGAAAGCTCGACGCCGGCCTGGAGCTTCGGGCCCCGCGCGGTCAGCGCCCAAGGGGTGCCCGAAAGTGCCAGCGTCAGCGCGCCGGCCCCGTCGGCCGTCAAACGGTTCGGCCCGACCCGCACGTCCACGCGCTCGGAAGACGCCGCGAAGTCACCGGCGCCGTACTGGGTCATGAACTGCGCGAGGATCCGCCCCCCGCGGTAGACGACGAAGTACGCGCACGGGTACTCGCCCGCGACCGGCGGCGCGTAGCGCGTCGGCCGCCGGCGGTAGCGGGCGTACCGCCGCAGGTACTCCGGGTGGAACACGAAGCCGTCGAGCAGGATCGCGACGACCTGCGTGTCGGTCGACGGATCCTCCGCGTCGAAGTACCACCACTCGTACCCGCCGGGCGCGGTGACGTGATGCCAGGCGTCCGGCGTCGCAGGCGTCTGATACCACGGCACCGTGTTCATCGCCGCCCTCCCACCCGCGTCACTCGAACACCCCCGCCGGCAGCGGCTCGTCCGCCAGCCGCCGCGACAGCCGCCTGGCCTTCGCCAGCCGCATCAGCTTCTGCGCCAACGTCAAACTGGCCCGCCGGACGAACACGTCGTGCCCCTGCCGCTCGACCGCCCCGAGGATCCCGGCGTACACCACCGCCATCGCCGACGCCGTGAACCGCGACCCGTCGTCCGGCAGTCGGCAAAGCCCCCGTGCCCCTTCGCGGTACATCTCCCGCGCCCGGCCGACCTCGAACTTCATCAGCTCGCGGAAGCCGTCGGTCATCTTCCCGCCCGCGAGGTCGGCCTCGGTCACGCCGAACTTCAGCAGGTCCTCCAGCGGCAGGTAAACCCGCCCGCGGTCCCAGTCCTCCCGCACGTCGCGCAGGATGTTCGTCAGTTGCATCGCGTTCCCCATCCGCACGGCCTGCTGCTCCGCGGCGCGGTCGGGGAGCTCGAACACCCGGCTCATGATCAGCCCCACCACGCCGGCGACGTGGTAGCAGTACCGTTCGAGGCTCGCCCAGGTCGCGTACCGCTTCACGGTCAGATCCATCCGGCACCCCTGCGCCAGGTCGTCGAAGTGGGCGCGCGGGATGTCGTACCGGTGCACCGTCTGCGCGAACGCGTGCAACGCGTGCTCGGCCTCCGACCGCTGCTCCCGGGCAGGAAGGTCGAGGCGGTCCGCGTAGACCTGATCCAACCGATCCGCAAACGCCTGCAGCCGCCGGTCGAGCTCGTTAACGCCGCAGACCCGACCGTTGAGCGAGCTTGCCGGGGCGAGCCCGCTGGCAACGTCTGGGTGGTCGATCGCGTCGTCAAGGAAACGGCAAAAGGCGTAGACGGCGTAGGCGGCGCGGCGCTTATCGGGGGGGAGGAAAAATGACGCGAAGTAGAACGTTTTGGCGTGCTGCTTACAGATCCCACGGGCGGCCTCGAATCCCATCGATTCCGCTGGATCAGTTCCCTTCTGTGCGGCAAGAAGCATGTACGGGATCATTGGCAGCGGGCACGAAAGGTCAAATCGCGTGTGCCAAGGCGTGTCAGGCTGTCACGTGGGCACAGTGTGCCAGGGGGCGGGCGCAGGGTCAGGCGAAGAGGAGGCACCAGCGATCCATGTAACCCGCTTGCGGGAGAAGTGACCGACGTTCAAGCATTTAGGCGCGGCGGGCGCGCCGCCGGAGAATCGCAGGCCGAGAATTTTTCGAGGTGGCATTCGTGTTGCGATACTCGGGCGTCAACGCAACGCAGTGAAAAATAAGTAAACGACGCCCCGATGGGGGCATTTCGATTCACTCTCCCTTCCCCTCCTCACGCCGGGTTAGCCCCCCCGGCGTTTTTTTTGCGCGCACCGAGAGCGGCGAACGCTCCACAATCGGAGCCGCTAAAAGCTCGCGCGCGGGGAGGGCGGGGATTACGAGAGTTGGTGCTGGATGGTCGTCAGTTGCTCGGCGACCTCGGGGTCGTTCTTGATGTCGGCGTCGACGGTGCGGACGGCGTGAAGGACCGTGGTGTGGTCGCGGCCGCCGAAGTAGCCGCCGATCTCCTCGAGGCTGTAGCGGGTGTGCTTGCGGGCGAGGAACATGCAGACCTGGCGGGGGAACGCGATCGACTTGTGCCGCTTCTTCGACTGGAGGTCGCTGGTGCGGACGTTGTAGTAGGTCGTGACGGCGTCGATGATCTGCTGGATCGTGATCCGGCGTTGCTCGGGGGTGCCGGTCTCCCCAAGCGCGGCCTTGGCGAGTTCCATGTCGATCCGGCCTTCCTGGAGCATGGCCATGCCCTGAAGGCGGGTGATCGCGCCCTCGAGCTCGCGCGTGTTGTTCTCGACCTTGGACCCGACGTAGCAGATCACGTCGTCCGGGATCGACATGCCGCGCAGGCGGGCCTTCTTCTGGAGGATCGCGACGCGGGTCTCGTAGCACGGCTTCTCGATCCGGGCGACCAAGCCCCAGTTGAAGCGAGAGACCAGGCGTTCCTCGAGCTCGGGGATTTCGCTGGGCGGCGCGTCGGCGCTGAGGATGATCTGCTTGTTGCTCTGGTAAAGCGTGTTGAACGTGTGGAAGAACTCCTCCTGCGTTCGGTCGTGGCCGCGGAGGAAGTGGATGTCGTCGATCACGAGGACGTCGGCGTGGCGGTAGCGGTAGCGGAACTGGCTCATGTCGCCGTGCTGGACGGCCTGGATGAACTGGTTGATGAACGAGTCGCAGGACAGGTAGAGGATGCGGCTGTCGGGGACGCGCTCGAGGACAGACTGGCAGATCGCCTGGAGGAGGTGGGTCTTGCCGAGGCCGACGCCGCCGTGGATGAACAGCGGGTTGTACGCCTTGCCGGGGTTCCCGGCGACGGCGACGGAGGCGGCGTGGGGGAGGCGATTGCACGGGCCGACGACGAAGTTCTCGAACGTGTAATCGGGGTTCAGGATCAGCGGCTGGTCCTGATCGTTGAACACGCCGCCGCTCGGGAGGTTGTCGCAGTGGAAACCGACGGCGACGAGGCGGGCGAACACGACCTGGGCCGCCTGCGTGAACGGCTGCTGGCACTGGCTTTGGCAGAAGTTGAGCTGGGCGGGGGTGTTGACGTTGACCTGGATCATCCCGTTGGCGAGCTGGCGCGGGACGAGCTGGTCGAACCAAGAACGGTTCAGGCTCGGGTGCTGGGTGCGGACGATCTGGAGGATCCGCTGCCAGCCCGAGGGGTCCAATGCGGCGGCGGCGTCCGGTGCGCGGCGCGTGTGTTCGCGCGCCGGCGACGGCGTGTGGGTCGTTAGCATGAGATTGATCCGCGAGAGAGAACCCGTTACGTCAGACCGTCACCACGACGGTCGCGAGGGACGACCGGTCGGGGGACGCACGACGACACCCAGTCTTTATAGCCCACTGCTGCTGACGAACGATGGCGATGTGGCGGTCCGCAGGGTGCTCCGGGGAGCACTCCGAAATGTTCGATTAAGGACGCCAACCGTAGTCATTCGACACGCCGCCGCCAACTACTTCACTCTTTGACAACAGTGACTGACGGCGGGTGGCATCTTACACGTTTCGCGCGGGCCGTGAAGGCGGTACTTTTCATTTTTCCGATCGCGCGGCGCGGCCGCGCGGCGCGCGCTCCAACCGGCGGTGCTGTTCTAGTCCTGTTTGCCCGATCGCTTGGGGATCGGGAGTGAAAGCTCGGTTAAAACTTTTTTCAGGTCGTCCCAGACCTCGCGGCGCGTCTGGTCGGTGTAGTTGCGGAGGACGTACGCGGGGTGCCACGTCGGCATGACTTTCACGCCGCGCCACGCGTGCCACTTGCCGCGCATGCTGGTCATCGACGCCTTGGTCTTCAGCAGGTAGCGCGTGGACGGCAACCCGAGCGTGACGATGACCTTCGGGCGCACGATCTCGATCTGGCGCACGAGGTACGGGCTGCACGCGGTGGTCTCCTCCTCGGTGGGCGGGCGATCTTTGCCGATGTCGGGGATGAAGGCGCGGCACTTGACGATGTTGCAGATGAAGACGTCTTCACGCTTCAGTCCCATGCCGCGGATCATGTCGTCGAGCTTTTGTCCGGCGCGGCCGACGAAGGGGCGGCCGCTCGCGTCCTCGTCCTTACCGGGGCCTTCGCCGACGAAGCAGATCGGCGCGTTGGGGTCGCCTTCGCCGAAGACGGTTTTGTCGCGCGTGCGGGAGAGGCCGCATCGCGTGCAGCCTTTCACTTGTGTGGCGTCGAGCTCGGCGAGCGCGCGGACCTTCTCGTCGCGCGAGAGGACGGGGCCGTCGAGCGGCGCGTCTATTAGAGGAAGCGCGGTGTTGATCGGTGGCGCGACGGGCGGGTCGGCGGGGGTGTTGGCGTTGTTAAGCCAGGCGGAGGCGCGGGACGGCACGGCACCGGCAGGACGGGCCGCGGGCGCCGCCGCAGGACGCGCGGAAGGCGGCGGCACCGCGGCGCGTGGCGGGGTGGGTGGTTGAGGGGGTTTGCGCGCGGCGTCGGGTTGAACGTGGGCAAACTCGACGCGCGGAACTGAGGGAAGTCCGAGCGCCTTCTCACTCCGCGCCCAGAGCGCCAGGCGGTGTTTCAGGGGGTCGGGGCCGTCCATGAGGGGATCGTAGAGGTTGGGTGTGGGGGGATCAATCGGTGTCGCGAGAGGCGGCAGATCCTGCGTGAGGGGCAACTGCGTGATCGGTCTCGTGGGAGCACTCCCCCCTGCACCTGCGGTGCGACCGCTAACGGTCTGCGGGCCACGATGTGCCGCCTGCGGTCCGCGGGTAAAAATTCTGTGTTAGCGGTCGAACATGCGCTTGACGCTCGCGTATCACTCGTCGTAAGTTTTCGTGCGTTGAAAGCCACCCCGGCCCGCAATGGCGGGTGTCGTCTGCCGAAGTGACGACACACCGTAGTCGGCCGCGGTGGCTTTTTGCGTTTTGCGATCCGCACCGGAACTCTGACTCGCGAAAGGAGTCGTCGCCCCATGGCCGAACTCAACACCACCCCGCTGAAGGCGAAAGAGAACGCCGACCAGTCGAAGTACTTCCAGAAGACGATCCAGCACATCGACGTGACGAAGAACCCGGGGATCGTCGGGGTCGTCGAGGCGATGGAGCACATGGCGTTCAGCGCCCGCGATTTGCACCGGGCGGCGGACATCTACGACCGGATGCTGAAGGACACCGGCTGCGGCGTGATCCTGACGCTGGCCGGGTCGATGGTGTCGGCCGGGCTGAAGAAGGTGTTCGTGGACATGATCCGCAACAACATGGTGGACGCGATCGTGTCGACCGGCGCGAACATCGTCGACCAAGACTTCTTCGAGGCGCTCGGGTTCAAGCACTACCACGCGACCGACGAGATGAAGAGCGGCCTGTTCGACGGCGAGCTACGCGAGCACGCGATCGACCGGATCTACGACACGCTGATCAGCGAGGAGGACCTCCGCGTGTGCGACGAGGTGACGGGCAAGATCTTCGCCGACCTCGAGCCGCGGGCGTACTCGAGCCGCGAGCTGCTGCGGGAGTTCGGGGCGTACCTGGAGAAGAACGGCGGCCCGAAGTGCGACGACTCGATCATCTACGAGTGCTACAAGCGGGACATCCCGATCTTCGTGCCGGCGTTCAGCGACTGCTCGGCCGGGTTCGGCCTGGTCGCGATTCAGGCGGCGGGCAACGGCGGGCCGGTCGTCTCGTGGGACGGCGGCAAGGACTTCTACGAGCTGACCCAGCTGAAGATCAAGAACAAGGACACCGGCCTGCTGATGATCGGCGGCGGCGTGCCGAAGAACTTCACGCAGGACATCGTGGTCGCGGCCGAGGTGCTCGGGCACGACGCGCCGATGCACAAGTACGCGATCCAGGTGACGGTGGCCGACGTCCGGGACGGCGCGCTGTCGAGCAGCACGCTGAAGGAGGCGTCGAGCTGGGGCAAGGTGGACACCGTGTACGAGCAGATGGTGTACAGCGAGGCGACGCTTGCGGTTCCGATGATCGTCGGGTATGCTTACCATAAAGGTGGTTGGCGGGCCCGGCAGGGGAAGAAGTGGAACCAGATCCTGGAACCGGCGGGGGTTGCCTGACCTTTAACTGAATAGACGATCCTCAAGTCCTCGGAGCCCCCCCTCCGAGGCATCCGAGCCGCGTGCCCCCCCACGCGGCTCACTTTTTGCGCGCGTGGGGAATCGCGCTCAAACACGAGGATGGAGGATGGAAGATAGAGGATGGCGGAAGATCACGGGTTGCGACGCTGACCGGTGATCCTTCTCCATCTTCTACCCCCCATCCTCCATCCTCGCTTCGCGCGCTCAGTACTTGAACCCGATGCCCATGCCGCCCCAGATCTGGATGTCGGCGCGGAGGTCGGTGCTGGTGCGGTCGTCGTAGAAGACGTAGCCCTCGAGCGTGAACGTGCCGTAGCGGGGGGAGAGCTGGAACAGGTGGTTCAGCGAGTAACTGGCGATCAGGCCGACCTGGTAGTGCTGGAGGCCGGTGTCCTTGCCGTTGGGGGTGAGGGCGAAGAAGCCGTGGTCGAGGACGTAGGCGATGTTGGCGACGCCGGTCAGGGTCAGGCCGGTGCCCTCGATCACCATCTCGTGCTTGAGGCCGGCCTCGACGTACCAGCCGTCGTACTTGTCGTAGTCGTAGGCGACGTAGACGTAGGGGGAGAGGATCGGGCGGTCGGTGCGGAACAGCCAGGAGTCGTCGAACGTGACGCGGCCGTAGACCTCGGCGGTGTTCAGGTCGTCGCGCTCGGGGAAGATGTAGGTGACGTTGCCGGCCTCGACGAGGAACGGGCGGAGGTTCCACTGGAAGCCGAAGTAGGGGCGGACCTCTTGGAAGCGGGAGACGGGGTCGGAGTCGTAGACGTTGACGAACGCGCCGACGAACGGGTGGGGGAGCTTGCCGAGGTCGAAGGAGAGGCGGCCGTCGAACTGGAGGTTGGGCGCGTCCTCGGGGCCGCCGACCTCGGAGCGGTCGACGCCGCGGAACACGTTGTCGGTCACGTAGCGGACGTTCAGGTCGATGTGGACGCCGCCGGCGTTGACGCCCTCGTCGTCGCGCGGGGGGGCGGGCGGGGCGTAGACGGAGCGGTCGTCGGGGAGGAGGGAGAGGGCGGCGGGGTTGGGGGCGAGGTCGGCGGCCGTCGCCGCGGGCGCCTGGGCGTGTGCGCGGGCGGCGCCGAGGGTCAGCGCTGCCAGTCCTGCCGCGGTCGTCACCCAGGGTCGCATCGGGGGAGCTCCTTCCGGTTGCTGCGCGTGTCCGTCCGTGCACGCCGGCGGGGGAATCGCTTCGCGCGTCGGCGGGCGGGGGAATGTAAACCGAATTCGCGGCGGACGTCAAAACCTCGCGTTGCTTGCAGTTATGCCCGCCGCTGCTACATTCCGGGGTGACCGCCCGACCGCGCGTTGGTGACGTGCGCGACGCATCCAGCGGGCCGCGCGCGCCGATAACGAACATTGAAGGACCCGATATGAAACGACTGATCCCGTCGTCGATCCTGACCGCGGCCACCGCCGCTTTGTTCGCCGTCGCCGCCGTGGCGGGGTTCGCCGGGTGCAAGAAGCCCGGGGGCGGGGCGTCGCGGAACCCGAACGAGATCGTGATCGGCGAGTACGCGTCGAAGACCGGGGACACGTCGGACTTCGGCATCAGCTCGAGCAACGGGCTGCACCTGGCGATCGAGGAGGTCAATAAAGCGGGCGGGGTGCTCGGGAAGCAGATCAAGCTGGTGACGGCGGACGACGAGTCGAAGGCGGACAAGGTGCCGACGGCCGTGCAGCGGTTGATCAACGTGGACGGCGCGGTCGCGATCATCGGCGAGGTCGCGTCCACGCGGAGCCTGACCGGCGCGAGCATCTGCCAGCCGGCGAAGATCCCGATGCTGTCGCCGGCGAGCACGAACCCGGGCGTGACGAAGGTCGGGGACTACATCTTCCGGATCTGCTTCACGGACGACTTCCAGGGGCCGGTGCTGGCGCAGTTCGCGAAGGAGAAGGGGTGGAAGCGGGTCGCGCTGCTGATCGACGCGTCGGCCGACTACAGCAAGGGGCTGTCGAAGGCGTTCCGGGACGCGTACAAGGGTTCGGGCGAGATCGTGGTCGAGGAGAGCTACACGACCCAGGACAAGGACTTCCGCACGCAGTTGCAGAAGATCAAGTCGGCCGGCGTGGACGCGGTCTGCATGCCAGGGTACTACAACCACGTCGGGCTGATGCTGAACCAGGCGCGGGCGCTGCAGTTGACCGTGCCGTTCTTCGGCGGGGACGGGTGGGACAGCCCGGAGACGCTGAAGCTCGGGCCGGTCGCCGACGGGTGCTACTACACGGATCACTTCCACCACGACGAGCCGCGGCCGGAGGCGAAGGCGTTTCTGGCGGCGTACCAGGCGAAGTACGGGAAGACGCCCGACGCGATGGCGGCGCTGGGGTACGACGCCGGGCGGGTGATCGTGGACGCGATCAAGCGGGCCGGGAAGGCCGAGCCGGCGGCGATCCGCGACGCGCTGGCGCAGACGAAGGCGTTCCCCGGCGCGACCGGCTCGATCACGATCGACGCGGACCGGAACGCCCGCAAGCCGATCGTCGTCCTGCGGCTGGGGGGCGGGAAGACGCACCTCGAGAAGTCGATCATGCCGTGAGCGGCGCGCGGCCAATAACCCCCCTGCCGGCTGCCGCCGCGGCGCCGACACCGCCTCGCGACGATGCACGACTTCGCCCAACAACTGATCAACGGCCTGTCGGTCGGCGCGACGTACGCGCTGATCGCGCTGGGGTACACGATGGTGTACGGCGTGCTCCGGCTGATCAATTTCGCGCACGGCGAGATCTACATGGTCGGCGGGGTGACCGGGTTCTACTTGGTGAACCTGGCGACGGGGTGGGGGTGGCCGGTGTGGGCGGGGCTGACGCTCGCGTTCGCCGGGGCGATCGTCGTGTGCGGGATGCTGGGGTTCGTGATCGAGTACTTCGCGTACCGCCCGCTCCGGGCGCAGCCGCGGCTGGTGTCGCTGATCACGGCGATCGGGGTGTCGCTGCTGCTGCAGAACGTCGTGCTGTTGAAGTGGGTGTACGGGCCGACGCCCAAGCCGTACGCGTACGAGGTCAAGGAGGCGATGACCGCGCGGGTCGTCGAGACGCCGGTGATCGTCGGGCGGATCGATCTGCTGGTGCTGGTGCTGTCGCTCGCGCTGATGGGGGTGCTGACGTTCATCATCCTGCGGACGCGCACCGGGCTGGCGCTGCGGGCGGCGTCGTACCGGTTCGACACGGCGATGCTGATGGGGGTCAACACCGACCGGACGATCTCGTTCACGTTCGTGCTCGGGTCGTCGCTGGCGGCGGTGGCGGGGGTGATGGACGGGATCAAGTACAACGTCGAGCCGCTGATGGGCGTGCTGCCGGGGCTGAAGGCGTTCGTGGCGGCGGTCGTCGGCGGGATCGGGTCGATCCCCGGGGCGCTGGTGGGGGCGCTGGTGATCGGGCTGACCGAGTCGATGGTCAAGGCGTACGTGTCGAGCGCGTACTCCGACGCGATCGTGTTCGGGCTGCTGATCGTGATCCTGCTGGTCAAGCCGAACGGCCTGCTCGGCCGCGCCGGCGTAGAGAAGGTGTGACCCCGGGCCATGGCTGACCGTGTCGTCAACCTCGCCTCGCCGCCGCCGCCGGCGGTCACCCGCACCGGGTTCCTCCCGGTGTGGGCGGCCAACCTCATGATCGCCGCGCTCATCGCCGCGCTCTGGCCGCTGAACATGCTGGTGTCCGACTACATGGACCCGTACTTCGCATCGGTCCTGCTGATGATCGGGCTGAACGTGACACTGGCGACCAGCCTGAACCTGATCAACGGCGTCACCGGGCAGTTCTCGCTCGGGCACGCGGCGTTCATGGGGATCGGCGGGTACGTCGCCGGGGCGATCCTGTACCACCACGTGAAGATCCCGGGCACCGACCTGCCGGCCCAGCACGCGCCGATGTGGCTCGGGCTGGTCGCGGTGCTCCTGGGCGGATTGGTCGCGGCGGTCATGGGTGTTCTGATCGGGATCCCGACGCTGCGCCTCCGCGGCGACTACCTCGCGATCGCGACGCTCGGGTTCGGGGAGATCGTCTACACCGTCTGGTCGCGGGAGGAGCACGTCGGCCCGTACTACACCGGCGGGTCGTCCGGGCTGCACAACATCCCGACGGTCGCGAACTTCTTCTACGTCTACGCGCTGATGATCCTGTGCGTGGTCGCGGTCTGGCGGCTGGTGCACTCGGCGAAGGGCAAGGCGTTCCTGGCCGTGCGCGAGGACGAGGTGGCGGCGGCGGCGATGGGCGTGCACGTGACGTTCTACAAGGTCGCGGCGTTCGTGATCGGCGCGTTCTTCGCCGGGCTGGCCGGGGCGCTGTTCGCGACGCTGTTCAAGAACCTCGACCCGCAGACGTACCGGTTCACGCTGTCGATCGACTTCGTCGCGATGGTCGTGCTCGGCGGGAGCGGGTCGATCACCGGCGTGATCCTCGCGGCCGTGCTGCTGACCGGGCTGTCCGAGACGCTGCACTTCCTGAAGCTCGACCAGTACCGCCTGATCATCTACGCGGTGATCCTGATCGGCATGATGCTGCTCCGGCCGGCCGGGCTGCTCGGGCGGCGCGAGATCTGGTGGAGCCGTCGGCGGCTCGCGCCGGCCGGAATGGACCTGGCCCGTGGGCCCCGCGACACCGGGGCCGGATCGCAGCCGCACGCCCCGTAGAATCGCCCGTGAACGACGCGACGACCCAACCTCGCCCCACCGACGCGGCCGCCGGCCGGCGCGAGCCGCTGCTCGTGCTCGAGAAGGTCTCGATCCGGTTCGGCGGCCTGCGCGCGCTGACCGACCTGAACTTCACGCTCGACCAGGGCGAGCTGGTCGGCCTGATCGGGCCCAACGGGGCGGGGAAGACGACCGCGTTCAACGTCGTGACCGGCGTCTACCGGCCGACGGCCGGGGCGATCCGCCTCGGCGGGCAGAGCCTCGCCGGCCGCCGCCCGTTCCGGATCAACCGGATGGGGATCGCGCGGACGTTCCAGAACATCCGCTTGTTCGGCGGGCTCAGCGTCGTCGACAACGTGCTGGTCGGGTTCAGCCGGTCGCTGTCGCACGGCTTCCTGGGAACGGTGCTCCGCTCGCCGCACCACCAGCGGGAGGACGACCACCACGAGCTCGAGGCGATGCGGCTTCTCGACACGCTCGGGCTCGCGGCCAAGGCGCACGACCAGGCCGGCTCGCTGCCGTACGGCGACCAGCGCCGGCTCGAGATCGCGCGGGCGCTGGCGACGAAGCCGAAGATCCTGCTGCTCGACGAACCGGCCGCGGGCATGAACCCACAGGAGAAGGTCGAGCTGATGCACCTGATCCGGTTCATCCGCCAGCAGTTCAACGTCGGCATCTGGCTGATCGAGCACGACATGAAGCTGGTGATGAGCATCTGCGAGCGGCTGACCGTTCTCGACCACGGCGAGACGATCGCGGTGGGCACGCCGGCCGAGGTGCAGTGCAACCCGGACGTGGTCGAGGCCTACCTTGGGGAGCCGGCATGACGGAGACGCAGCGCCCTGCCGCCGCCGCCGACAACGCCGCCGGGACGACGCTCCTGTCCGTCCGCGACCTCGAGGTCCGCTACGGCGGCATCCGCGCGCTCCAGGGCGTGTCGGTCGACGTGTCGGCGGGCGAGATCGTCACGCTGATCGGCGCGAACGGCGCGGGGAAGACGACGCTCCTCCGCACGATCTCCGGCCTGCTCCGCCCGACGGACGGCACGATCCGGTTCGGCGACGGCGCCGTCGGCAGCAGGCCGCCGCCCGCCGCCCCCGACTCGACGCACGGCAGCCTCGACTACGCCCGCGGCGGCGCCGGCACCGCGGGCAACCTGCCCGGCCTCCAGCGCCTCAAGCCGCACCAGATCGTGCGCCTGGGCATCAGCCACGTCCCCGAGGGGCGACAGGTCTTCCCGCAACTCACGGTCCGCGAGAACCTGTTGCTGGGCGCGTACCAGCGGCGCGACGACCTGACCGGCGACATCGCCCGCTGCCACGCCCGGTTCCCGATCCTGAAGGAGCGCGAGACCCAGAAGGCCGGCACCCTCTCGGGCGGCGAGCAGCAGATGCTCGCGATCGCCCGGGCCCTGATGAGCCGCCCGAAGCTTTTGCTGCTCGACGAGCCGTCGCTCGGCCTGGCGCCGCTGATCGTCCGCAAGATCTTCGACATCATCCGCGAGATCAACGCCGAGGGGACGACCGTGTTCCTGGTCGAGCAGAACGCGCACATGGCGCTGAAGATCGCCCACCGCGCGTACGTCCTGCAGACCGGCCGGGTGATCATGAGCGACACCGCCGCGAACCTGCTGACCAACCCGGACGTGCAGAAGGCGTACCTCGGCGGGTAGCGTGCCGCCCGCCGCCGCCACCGTCACCGCCGGCCTGCCGGGAATGTTCAGCTTCGCGAGACGAGGTGTGGGTCGTGTCTTCGCAGCGGCAGGCCGGCGCGTTCTGGACGTTTCGCGGGGCCGGCGGGGCCGTCGCCTGCGGTCAGCGGGCGTAGCGGAGGTCCAACTGGAAGTCGGCGGCCTTCGCGCTCACGCTGTTGAACGTGATCCGCTCGGTCGAGCCGGGCTCGAGGGTCTTGGGGTTCCAAGCCATGTTCGCCGGGAGGGGGCGGCCCTGCTCGTCGGTGAAGTTGTAGCGGTACTGGATCCGCAGGACTTGGTCGCCGGTGTTGCGGATCGGGACGGTGACGATCAGGTTGTTCGCCTGGTCGCGCGACGTGACCGGACGGTCGATCGCGGTCGACAGGCGGAGGTCCTCGGCGTCGAGGCCGGTGATCTGCACCTGCGGCGGGGCGTACCGCTCGGCGCGGCCCTCGCGGTAGGGCGGGGGGTTCTGCGCGCAGCCGGCGACCAGCGCGAGGAGTGGGACGATCGTGAAGATGCGGGGGGTCATATCAGTACCTTTGCGTTGTGGTTGCTGAGGAGAACGCTCCGCGAACGGAGCCGCTAACACTTAGGGTCGGGCGGAACGCCCGTCGCGCTTTACTTCGGGTCGGCCGGCGGCTCGGGCGCGGGCTTGGCCGGGGGGCGGTCGCCTTCGCGCGGGGCGGGCGGCTCGCTGCCCCAGTTCTGGGTCATGTCCATCATCAGCTTCCGGGCGACGTAGCGCGTGTACTTGTTCAGCGTCGGCTTGTCGAGCGGCGGCTCGAGGTCGACGATGGCCCGGCCGACCTGCTGGCCGCCCTTGACGTTCAACGCCTCGGCGACTAGTCGCACCTCAAGGCCGTATTCGGTCTGGCGCGTCGGGTGGGCGCTGACTTGGATCAGCACGTCGGTCTCGAGCTGTTGAGCGACCTCGCGGAGCACCTGCGGCCGGCCACTCTGGAGCGCCTTGACCTGGTCGTCGCTCAGCCGCTGGCGGGCCGTCGTCGGGCTCATGATCTCGACGGTGCCCTGGCAGGCGAGGAAGTCGGTCAGGACGGTCTCCATCGCCTGGTAGTCGATCGACTTGGCGTTGGCCGCATCGTACTGCCCCGGCTTGAGGTAGACCTTGGTCGTCTCGCGGTACTCGCCCGGGGCGCCGGGGGCGGTCTGGAACTTCTCGGTGCGGTCGGTGCGGCGGTTGTAGTCGCTGCGCTCGACGGTGACCCCGCCGGTCGCGCCGCGCGTGCGCTCGACGCCGACGGCCGGCTCGTGCGGGTTCACCGGCACCAGCGTGCCCTCGAGCGTGCGGTTGACGAACACGGTGATCCGCGGCTTGCCGACCGCCCGGTACGCCTGCTCGAACCGCGCCTGCTCCGGCGTCCTCTGCGTGACCAGGGGCGGGTCGTAGAACGGCGGCTCGGGGGCGTAGTCGCGGTCGCGGTCGTACAGCCGCGCGTTGTCCGGCAGCGGCTTGGGCCGCGGCTGCTCGATCAGCGCCGCCCGGTCGCCCGGCGCGGCGACGGGGACGCGCTCGAGCGGCGGCGGCTCGTGCGCGCAGCCCAGGACCGGGCCTATCACGAGGGCGGTTATCGGAACCAACTTCAGTGCGAGTCTGCGCACGATCCTTCTCCTGATTTCGAGGGGGACGGCTTGTCCGTGTACGAGAATGTATGTCCGTTATCGGCCGACCAAGGATTGCCCTGTACAGGGCCGTGACTGACGCCTTCTCATCGGGCGCGGCCGTGATATCGTGAATGGAGAGACACGTGCCGCCGGCAAAGGATGGGCTCGCCCAACCGGCCGCGAGCGTGGCGTGTCGCACAATGCGGGCGCGGCCGGAAAATCACCGAATGCCGCCCGGCGGGATTGCCGACACAACCGGCAGACGCCGTCGCCGCCACCGCCATAGCCGTCGTCATCGTCCACCCGAACATAACAGGAGTTTGAGCATGCATTCGCATTCGAAGTCGTTCGCCGTCCTCGCGCTGGCCGCCGCTTCCGCGCTGGTCGGCTGCTCGTCCACCCACAAGCCCGAGGCCTATAACCGCGAGCGGCCCGACGTGACCGAGATCCACTCTCGCGACCGCGGGCTGCAGTCGGCCGAGGTCGTCGAGGCGTCGGAGAAGCTCGCGAGCGAGCTGCTGTCGTTGCCCGAGGTCGCACAGTCGTCGCGGCGGCTGACGGTCGTCTTCACGAACATGGAAGACCTGACCCGCCGGCGGCAGTTCAACTACGACATCTTCCTTGAGCGGCTGAAGACCGAGATCTCCTACAAGGGCCGGGACAAGATCGCGATCGTGACCAACCGCGACAAGTTCTACAACACGCGGAACGCCGAGCTCGACCCGGCGCGCGGCGAGCGGGACGACTTCGGCCAGGGCGATCGCAAGCGCGGCGGCGGCAACGTCGCCCCGCCCGCCAACCGCGTCCAGCCCGACTTCGCGCTCACGGGCAAGGTCATGGACCTGCCCAACCGCGGCACCGACTACCACCTGTTCACGTTCAGCCTGACCGACATCCGCAGCGACGGCGGAGGGACCGAGATCCCGCTGCGGTTCGAGGCGCGGACGCGGCGGTAAGCGAAACCCTCGGGATGGAGGGTGGAAGATCGAGGACCGCGGCGGATTACGGCCAGCCCTCTCGTCCACCCTCCATCGTCGATATTCCATCCTCGTTTTCGTGAACACCAAGATGAAGACGTCCCTGACCATCCTGACCCTGCTCGCCGCGCTCGCCGGCTGCGCGGGGAACAACACGGCCGTCTCCCACGGCACCGGCACCGCGCTGGACGCGGCCAACCTCGTCGAGATGACCGAGGACATGACGGCGAAGATCCTGGCCGACCCGGACGTGCAGTCGGAGATGGCCCGCAAGAACGGCCGCCTCAAGGTCGTGATCCAGCCGGTGGAGAACCGGATGGTCGGCGAGGTGCTCCCGCGCGGCGCGAAGGAGGCGTACGTCGCCCGCCTGCGCTCGCTGCTCCAGGAGCGCGCGCCGGAGAAGTTCGCGTGGGTGATGAACCGCGACAACTGGCACGCCCTGCGCGAGCGCGAGCTCGACCGCGGCCCCGACCCCGACCGCGTGCAACCGGAGTACGGGCTGACCGCGCGGTTCTCGTCGATCACCGACGAGTCGTCGAAGCATCGCTCGTCCTACTACCTGTGCGTCTACACGCTGACCGACGTCAACTCCGGCCAGGAGCTGTGGAACGGCCGCTACGAGGTGAAGAAGTCCGCGGTCAAAGGCTTCCTGGACTAATGACCGAGGTGGCACGGGTGTCCCGCCCGTGAGGACTCGAGCCGCTGAACGGGCAACGCCATGACAAAGATCACCCCCCTGCTTTTCCTCTCCCTCCTCCTCACCGGCTGCGCCGCGACCCGGGAGGAGAAACAGGCCCGCCGAGCCGTCGACGACTACCTCTACGGCGACTACGCCAGCGCCGCCGACAAGCTCCGCCCGCTCGCCGACAGGACGGACGAGAACTTCGTCCTGAACAACGCCCGGCTCGGCTCGACCGCGCTGGCCGAGTACGACCTCGACACCGCGGAATCCGCCTTCCTCAACGCGTACGAGGTGATCAACGCGACCGGGACGAACTCCGGCGGCCGCGGCGCGGCGGCGGCGATCATCAACGAGAAGATGAAGGTCTGGAAGGGCGAGCCGTTCGAGAAGGCGATGGTGAACTACTACCTCGGCGTGGTCTACTACATGCGCCACGACTACGAGAACGCCCGCGCCGCGTTCGAGAACTCGCTGTTCAAGCTCCGCGACTACGGCGAGGGCAAGGACAAGTCCGACGAGTACCGCAGCGTCGAGTCCGACTTCGCGCTGGGGTACCTGATGCTGGCCAAGAGCTTCCAGCGGCTCGGGGACGAGCAGGCCGCCCGGAAGAACTTCGACCGCGTGGTCGAGCTCCGCCCGAAGCTGGCCGGGCTGGCGAACTACAAGCGGAACGACGAGTCGAACGTGCTGCTGGTCGTCGACTACGGCCGCGGGCCGCGGCGGAAGACCAACGACTACGACAGCGCGTTCGTCGGGTTCGTCCCGCGGCCGGAAGAGGCCGGCCCGATCCCCCTGCCGCGCGTCAGCGTCGACGGCAAGCCCGTCGCGGGCCCGCGCACCTCCAACTACGATCTGCCGCCGGTCGACCTGCTCGTGCTCGCCCAGGAGCGCCGCTGGCAGGACATCGACACGATCCGCGCCGCCAAGGACGTCGTCGGCAGCGGCCTGATCGCCGGCGGCGCCTACCAGGGCTACCGCGCCCACCGCAGCGGGCGCGGGGAGGACGCGGCGATCGCGGTCGGCCTGATCGCGGCCGGCGCGCTGCTCAAGGTGTCGTCGACCGCCGACACCCGCACCTGGGAGATGCTCCCGCGCACCAGCTTTGTCGTCCCGCTCTCCCTCCCGCCCGGGCGGCACGACATCACCGTCGAGTTCGACGGCCCCGGCGGCAAACAGACCTGGCGCAATCTCGAGGTGCCCGCCAAGGGCGAGGCGACCTACTACCTGCGGATCGGAACCTACACGCCCGGCCCGTACGAGTGGCCGCCGCCCGCGATCGCCCGCCGCGACACGGCCTCCCGGGCGAGCGTCGACGTGCGCGACACGAAGCCCTAAGGCCGTCACACCGGGCCGCCCGTTAACCGGGCGCGGGCCTCTCAGTCCTGTTTGGGCGAGACGCCTCGTTGGGCGGCGGCGGCTCGCAACGCCGCCACCTCGGCCTCGAGTTCGCGCACCCGCTCTTCCAGCTTCGCGACGACCGGCAGGACTTGCCGCTCGGAGAACCGCCGGTGGATGTGCTGGGGACAGTTCGCGTCCCACGCGCCGACCGTGAACAGGATCGCCCGCTCCGCCTTGCCGGCGTACTCCGGGTCCCGGAGGCGATCGATCAGCCCGGCGTCGTCCTCGACGACCTTGGCCGTGCCCCAGAGCTTCACCCGCCGGCTCCGCGCGTAATCCATCAGGAAGACGAACGCCTTCGGGTTCTCGCTCAGGTTGCCCAGCGTGATGTACTGACGGTTGCCGCCGAAGTCGGCGAAGCCGAGCGTGTGGTCGTCAATCACTTTCAGGAATCCCGGCGGGCCGCCGCGGTACTGGACGTACGGCTGCCCCGCCGCGTTCGCGGTGCCGAGGTAGAACATGTCCAGGCCCGCGAGGAGCTCGGCGAGCTCTGGCGTGACGGTGGTCCGCCACCCCCGGCCACGCTCCATCCGCGAGTAGCTTTCCCTGGAACCCTTTTGCTTCTGGATCGCCTGCACGGCCGGGGTGAAGGCGACGTCGCTTGGCACGCTGCGCATCGGTGGGCACCTCGAGATGGTGGGCGGGAACCCCTGCCACCGCCAGGCCGTCGGTGCGGCCGCTCGGCAACGCGGCCGGGCTCGACGTTGATTCTAGCCCGCCGACAGCGCGGGCCGGGACGAGGGTGGTGGGCGGAGAATTGTCCCCCGGTCACGCTTAAGGAAACAGGGGCCGGTGCCCGCCCCGGGACGCCGGCCCCCCAGGACCGCCCTAATCAGGTCTGTCCCCTCCCGGTCAGGGTTAACCATTTCAGTCGTGTAACGGCGCAGCGCCTCGCGCCGTCTCTGGAAACGGAAGGGATCGCCATGTTCGCCCGACTCTGCCAGTTCGCCCCCCGCCCGCCGCACACCGCGCCGCCCGACCGCACGGCCGGCAAACTACGCCCGGCCTCTCACTCGTACCTACACCCGCACCGTGAGCCGCTCGTGCTGATGACGATCGCCGGCCTGTGCGCAGCGCTGGTGTACGCGGGCGTGTGGCTGATCCGGTTGCTCGGCTAGGTGCCCGCGTGCGGACGCCTGCCGGCCCACAACAGGGTAATGGCGACCGCCCCCCGACGTCGTTAACGTCATCTGAAGACTCCCATGAACCCGACCGCCCTCCATCCTCATCGTCGTCCGACCCGCACCCCCGCGCTGCCGTACGGCACCTGCGTGTGCGACGAGTGCGAGGCGTCGCAGATCCGCCCGACGTCGCCTTCGCAGGCGTCGTTCCTCGAGCCGGGCAGCGAAGGGATCGTGTTCGCCGTCGCGTGCGTGCTCTGCTCGTCGATGCTGTACGGCGCGGTGCTGCTGTTCCGGTTCCTCGCGTAAGACGCCGACCGCACGCCGGGACTCGGAGTACCGGTGACGTCCCGGGTGCCTTGCGCGGTTCGCGCGCCGCTACCCGCGCCGGTCGCCGTTCGCCGCGAGCATGTTGCAGAACAGGCGGCCCTGCTCGACCGCGTCGTCGAGCGCGACGTGGGTGTGGGGCGAGGCGTCGAACCAGCTCTTGGGCATGTTCCGCTTCGTCGCGTCGCGGTACGGGACGTTTAGCGTCGCCATCGCGTAGGTCTTCATGTCTAGGGCGGAGAACGAGAACGGGCTCTCGCCGGCGAAGCGGATCAGGTACCAGTAGACGAACATGAAGTCGAACCCGGCGGGGTAGGCGACGAATACGGGGCGGCCGGGGAGTTCCTTGAGCCACTTCACGTAGTCGCGCATCGCCTCGGCCGGGGCGCGGAGGTCGGTGCGGGAGGCGTCCCACGCGGGTTGGTTCTCGGCCCACCACGCCATCGTCTTCGGGTCGCCCGAAGCGTCGGGAAGCAGTTCCAGGTTGGCGGTAAACGTGCCGAGCATCGTCTTGTCGGGCAGGAACGCGGCCGAGGCGAACGACAGCATCGAGTGGGGGCCGGGGATCGGGCCGTCGGTCTCGACGTCCGTGCTGATGTAGATCTCGTTCATGCGGGGGTCACCTTGTCCTTTTCGCCCCACGACGGTGGCGGCGCGGGGAAGCTGACATCCGCATTGTTCGGCAAAGAAGAACCCGGACGGTGAGGCCCGTCCGGGTTCGTTTCGTTGGGAAGATGTGGCTTGGCGGGCGCGCCCAGTCGGGCGGTCCCCGTCCCGCGGCCCACTGACGAATCGGTGCGCTCAGGCGGGGAGGTCGACGTTCGCGCCGAACAGCGCGTCCTCGACCGTCACCTGGCGCTCCAGGAGCAGGGCACGCTTGGCCGCACCCATGTCGCCGAACTCGACCTCGTAGGCGACGGTCGGGGCGAACCACGTGCTGCGGATCACCCCGGTCTGCCCGCGCTGGAGTTCGAGCTCGGGGATGTCCTGGTTGAGGCGCACGACGTCGTCGACGTGGGGCTGTCGCATGGGTCCGTCCTTCGTTCGTTGGGAGGGTCGTGCGGCGGCGGGTGGTGTGTCCGAGATTACCGGCCGACCCTCAAAGCCAAGGGATTAGCGGACGACACTTTAAGGATTCCGCGAGGCCGACCGCAACGGGGAATTTCGGAAGTTGACGCGAAACTTTGCTCGCGTCGCGCGGGGCGGACTCGCGCACTAGAATCCGCGGCCGTGATCGGAGAACTGCAAACGTTTCAACGCCATCTGCTGCGGTGGTACGAGCGCCATCGGCGCGATCTGCCGTGGCGGGTACCGCCGGGCTCGCCTGCGGATCGGCTGCCGGACCCGTACCACGTTCTGCTGAGCGAGACGATGCTCCAGCAGACGCAGGTGGCGACGGTCGTCCCGTACTTTCACCGGTTCGTCGGGCGGTTCCCGCGGGTGGAAGACCTGGCGGAGGCGGGGTTGCAGGACGTGCTGCGGTTGTGGCAGGGGCTAGGGTACTACAGCCGCGCGCGGAACCTGCACGCGTGCGCGCAGCGGGTGGTGGCGGGCCACGGCGGCGTGGTGCCGCGCGACGTCCCGACGCTGCTCGAGTTGCCGGGGGTCGGGCGGTATACGGCCGGCGCGATCGCGTCGCTGGCGTACGACACGCGGGCGCCGATCCTCGACGGAAACGTGACGCGCGTGCTCTGCCGGATCGACAAGGTGGAGGTCGACCCGCGCGAGCGGCTGGCGCAGGCGGCGCTGTGGCGGCGCGCGGAAGAGGTGTTGCCGGAGCGGCGGGTCGGGGACTTCAATTCGGCGCTCATGGAACTGGGGGCCACGGTTTGCATGCCCAGGAATCCGCAGTGCCTGATCTGCCCGGTGCGGGAGCACTGCGAGGCCGCGGCCGCCGGGGCGCAGGAGCGGATCCCGTTGCCGAAGAAGGCGAAGCCGACGCCGTTGCACCGGCGGGTCGTGCTGTGCGTGCGGCACGAGGGAAGCTACCTGATCGAGCAGCGCCCGCCGACCGGCCGGTGGGCGGGGTTGTGGCAATTCAAGACGTTCGAGGCGACGGGGCGCCCTCCCACCGCGAAGGAACTTCAGGGCCGGTTCGGGTTTGCGGTCTCAAAGCCGCAGGCGCTGGGGGTGGTGACGCACGGGTTAACGCACCGCCGGTACGAGTTTGACGCCTATTCCGCCGATTTGCGCAGCGAACCGCTCGCGGGGCAGGTGTGGGTCACCCTGGAGAGGTTGGACGCTTACCCGTTGTCGAAGCCGCAGTTAACGATCGCGCGGTGGTTGGCGGTGGCCGCGCGCGAGCGGGTATCGTAAATCCAGGGTGTTATGGAGCAGACGGACGCCATCGTGCCGGAGAAGCCGCCGAGGATGTGGAGCGTACTGGCGATGGTTGCGCTGACGGCGCTCACGTTCAGCTACCTCGGCTCGTACGCGATCACCAACGCACTGGTCGCCGAGAACGTGATGTCACCTTGGCCGACGGGGCAGGATCCGCGCCCGCGGCGGCTGGTGATCGGGTTCTGCGTGCTGATGCTGGTCTTCATGGCGGCTGGCGAAGTGGTTCGGCAAATGAGCAAGAGTGATTTCCGGGCGATCGATGAGATGGCCCGCGCCGAGGACGGCGCAGAGGCCTGAGCGAACCGTCTCCAACTCCGACCTCCCCGATCGGCCGCCGGCGCGGGTTCTTCCCGCCGGGCGGCCGATCTCGTTGCGCCCTCGCGGTCTCGCACGCAAGCCCTTTTGCCATGTCCGTTTGAGCATCGTGAAGGTGTCCGCTCTGAACCGATCGAACCGTCCGCGGGTGAAACGGGGACGATTGTGCGGCCGCGGTCGGACCCATAACCCCTTGAAACCGCTTGGCATGCGCGTAGCGGTATCTGAGGGTATGGGCGGAGGTTTTCCGATGCGACGTTTCACGCTGTGCATCGTGGTGGGGGTGCTGGGCCTGCTGGGCGGCATCGGCTGCGCGAGCGGGTCGGCGGAGCGGTGGGCGGACGAAGTCGAGCCGCTGGACACCGAGGCGGTGGACGCCGACGACGTGGTGCGCGGCAAGGCCAAGCCAGCGCCCGCCCTGCGGAAGCCCGCCACCAAGCCGGTCGCCCGGGCGAAGTGGAAGCCGAAGGTGGTCGCCCAGGTGACGAAGCCGGCGGCCCCGGAGCCGGCGCCGCAGCCGAAGCCCGAGTTCTGGGACGGCAAGGGGACGTGCGACGGAATCGCTTCGTTTTACGCGGGCAAGTTTATCGGCCGGAAGACCGCGAACGGCGAGCGCTACACCGGGCGGAAGCTGACGGCGGCCCATCGGGTGCTGCCGTTCGGGACGCACGTGAAGGTGACGAACCTGAAGAACGGCCTGGACGTGATCGTGCGGATCAACGACCGCGGGCCGTTCGTGGACGGGCGCGTGATCGACTTGTCGCCGAAGGCCGCGAGCCGGCTGCACATGACGCGGGACGGCGTGGTGCCCGTCCGCCTCGACGTCGTCGCGGCTTGGATGGCGGAGGAATGAAGTTCCTATCGGACGCCGGGGCGGGCGATGGCCCAGCGATTTGCTTCCGTGCAAAAGCGCTTGGATGTTACGTCACGGCCGAGCGGCCGGGACGGGTCGGACGGCCCCCGCGGGTGCGGGTGGCGCGGGGCCCAACGCCTGGACAGCGCCTCGTCGCCGGTCATTCCTGGAGGATCACGTGCGCAAGTTGACGGCCGGTCTCGCCCTCGGGTTTCTCGTCTCGTCGCCGGCCGTGCTGGCGGCGCCGGTCGGCTTCACCAGCGGCGGCGCGACTGGGCTGGAGCACCTCGGCAGCTTCGACGGCAGCCTCGACTTCGACGCGTTCACCGGCGCGCTGTCGATCACGCTGACGAACACCTCGGCGGCGGCGAACGGCGGGTTCCTGACCGGGTTCGCGTTCAACGTCGCCGACGGGGTGAGCGGGGTGTCGCTCACGTCGGGCGGCGGGTTCAAGGGCGTGGCGAACGTCAGCACGAGCCCGTTCGGGACGTTCGACTTCGGCGCGGCGCTGGGCGGCAACTGGCTGGGCGGCGGGAAGCCCAGTGGCGGGATCGCGGCGGGGGCGACGGCGACGTTCTCGTTCCAGCTCGTGGGCGACTACACGAACCTGACCGCCGCCGACTTCTTGACCGGCGAGTCCGACTCGAGCGACTACGCGTTCGCGGCGCGGTTCCGCGGCTTCGGGGACGGCGGGTCGGACAAGGTGATCGGGAGCATCGTAACGACGCAGGAGCCGCCGGAGGAGCCGTGCACGCCGGACAACCCGCCGCCCCCGCACGCCCCGCTGCCCGCGGCGGTCTGGGCGGGCATCGTTGGCGCGGGGATGGCGCTGGCCGCGCGGCGGCGGCGGCAGCAGCGGCGGGCCCACCGGCGGTGAGGGGTGACCGACCGTTCATCCACCAGGCATCGCCTCCAGCCAATCGTGCTCACGCCTCGGCCCGACGCCGAGGCGTAATCGCGCGTTCGCAGCGCCCTCCGGCTGACGGGCGGTTGAAGCACCCGAATCCTGCCACCGAGCGCTCTCGCAGTGGCGCGGCTGGGGACGCGAACACGGCCACCGTTTACGCGCCTTTAACGGATTCGGCCGGAACTGTTTCCGGCACGCCCTCATCGCTACGAACACGATCGAGATCGAGGGCGACAGCGCATCAAACGCGCTGCTGGTCAGTGGCAACCTGAACTTCGGGTACACGATCACCGGGCTGGCCGGCACGACCGTGAACGGCGGCGCCGTGCCCGTCGTGATCATGCCGACCGGCGGCCAGCGCGCGAACGTCGAGGCCGACCTGGCATCGGGCGACGGCCGGATCGAGTTCAACAACTTCGCGGCGCTCGGGGTCGACGTCGAGGCCGGGAGCGGCAACGACCAGGTCCGGTTCATCAACGTCACCGCGTACGACGGCATCGACGTCGAGGCGGGGAGCGGGGACGACCAGGTGCTCCTCGATTACGTCGACATCCACAAGGGCCTGGAGATCAACACGGCCAGCGGGCGGGAGGCGGTCACGTTCGGCGCGACCGGCACCGGCGTCACCGTGTTCAGCGGCGGCGTCAACATCCAGGGCGCGAGCGGCAAGAACATCCTGGTCGGCCGCGCGAACCTGCACGCGGACGCCGCCGACAAGGTGAAGATCAAGAAGTTCGACATCGTGTGACCCGCACCCCCGCCCGCGCGCGGGCACGTCCCACCGAGTTCGAAGCGCGGGGCGCGGCCGGCCGGCCGCGCCCCGCCGTTCATTGCGTCGGCGACGCCCTGCCACGTGGAGGGCGGGGGCCGCTCCGGACGCGGCCCGCACAGAGCAAGAGAACATTCGACCCGCTACGCGGCCGCGAGGCGGGTCAGGGCCATCGCGAGTTGCTGGAAGACGATCGGGATGTTGACGTTGGCGCCCAGGTAGTCGTCGGCCTGGGCGATCGCGTCGATCGCGGCGCACGCCTGGTCGAGTTGGGCGGGGCTGTCGGACTCGCGGAGGACGCGGCGGAAGCGCTGGGCGGCCAGGCGGAGGTAGAGCGAGAGGCCCTCGCGCTTGGCCTGGTCCTGGCTGGTGTTCTCGTCGCGCTCGGTCTGCTTTTTCGCGTAGGCTTCGGCGGCGGCTTTGAACCACTCGGCCAGGTCCTGCGGGGGGCGGCCGGCGAGGAGGTCGTCGAGCTGCCGCAGCAGTTGCTGGGCGTGCGGGATCACGTCGTCCTCGATCCACTTCAGCGCGGTGCCGATCGAGCCGTCGGACAAATCGGCGGCGAGCTGGGCGTTGGCTTTGTCGACGCCGCACTTCGCCAGTTCCCGCGCGACCATCGTGGGGTCGAGCGACTGGAATCGGACGAGTTGCGTGCGGCTCCTGATCGTCGAGAGCAGCGAGTCGACGCTCTCGGTCAGCAGGACGATCAGCGTGCGGCCGAACGGCTCCTCGAGCGTCTTCAGGAGGCTGTTCTGCGCGTTGGCGTTCATCAGGTCGGCCTCCTCGACGAGGAAGACGCGGCCGCAGTTCATGGCCGGCTTGAGGCTGGCGGGCGCGAGCAAATACTCGCGGATCGTGTGGATCGAGAGGTCGCGGGCGACGGCGTCCTTCTTGCTCTTGTCGAGGCGGATCAGTTGGCGGTAGACGACGGCGTAGTCCGGGTGGTTCGGCGGGTCGGCGCTCATCAGGCGGCACGAGTCGCAGCGGCCGCAGGGGGCGGCTTCGGTGGGGTCGTGGCAGAGGAACAGGGTGGCGAGCGCGCGGGCGGTGGTGGCTTTGCCGACGCCGGTCGGGCCGGCGAAGACCAGGCCGTGCGGCAAGCGGTCGGTACGGTAGGCCTGCTGGAGCCAGGCGAGGGCCTGGTCTTGGCCTTGGATGTTGTCGAACGTCGTCAGCGGCATGCGGTTGGTCAGGGGGTGGCGGTCAAGAGCGGCGAGACGGCGGACCAGACCTCGTCGTGCACCTGTTCGATCGAGCCGCCGGCGTCGACGACGCGGTAGCGGTCGGGCGTATCGGCCGCTTGCCGCAGGTAGTTCTGTCGAACCTTTTCGTGGTACTCGCGCGGGCGCTGCTCAATACGGTCCTTCACGGCGTTGGCGGCGGCGTTCTGCACGCTCCCGGGGAACGGCAGCAGGTACTTCGGCTTCACCCGCGCGCTGCTGACGTCGACGGGCAGATCGAGGATCAGGGTCAGGTCCGGCCATCGGCTGTTGATCGCGATGTCGGCGACGGCGCGGATCTCGGTCGCGGTCAGGCCGTCGCCGCCGAGCTGGTAGGCGAGGGTGCTGGAGACGAAGCGGTCGGAGATGACGGTCTGGCCGGCCGCGAGCGCGGGGAGGATGGTTTCGCTCATCATCTGGGCACGGGCGGCCATGTAGAGGAGCATCTCGCAGCGCATGGCCATGTCGTCGTTGCGCGGGTCGAGCAGGATGGCGCGGACCTGTTCCCCGATGCGGGTGGAGCCGGGGTCGCGGACCAGCAGGACGTCACGGCCGGCCGCCTCGAGGCGCTGACGGAGCAGGCTCACCTGGGTGGACTTGCCGGCGCCCTCGGAGCCGTCGAACACGATGAACAGGCCGCTCGCCATGGGTGGTGGAATGGTACGGGGTTGGCGGGTCCGTTCCAAGCTTCGGCGGGGGCCGCGCGATTCCGTGCCTTGACCCGTGTTGCGGGCACTTTTAGAGTCCGGTGCATGCAGGTGACGCAGACGGTCAAGGCGGCGTTCGCGGACGTGTTCGGTGGCGGCGGGCGCGTGCACGTCGTCCGCGCGCCGGGGCGCGTCAACCTGATCGGCGAGCACACCGACTACAACGACGGCCTGGTCTGCCCGATGGCGATCGAGCCGCAGGTGCTGACCGCCTGCCGGGCGCGGGACGACGGGCTGGTGCGGCTGGCGTCGACCGCGTTCCCGGGGCAAATCGTCGAGTTCTCGATCGACCGGGAGATCACGCGTGGCGAGCCGGCGTGGGCGAACTACTTCAAGGGCGTGGCGGCCGAGCTGGAGGAGGCGGGGATCCCGCTGACCGGCATGGAGGCGGTCGTCGAGAACACGCTGCCGGTGGGGGGCGGGCTGTCGAGCAGTGCGGCGATCGAGGTCGGGACGGGGATCGCGTTCCTGACCCTGTCCGGGGTCGAGATGGACCGGGACCGGCTGGCGCTGATCTGTCAGAAGGCGGAGCACGAGTACGCGCTGGTGCCGTGCGGGATCATGGACCAGATGATCGTCGCGACCGGTAGGGCCGGGCACGCGACGCAGTACGACTGCCGGAGCGGGGCGAAGCAGTACGTGAAGCTGGACCCGAACGATTTGCGCGTCGTGATCGTCAACAGCATGGTGCGGCACGAGTTGACCGGCGGCGAGTACGCCGAGCGGCGGCGGCAGTGCGAGGCGGGGGTCGCGTTCTTCCAGCAGCGGCACCCGGCGGCGAACGTGCGGGCCCTGCGGGACGTGACGGTCAAGCAAATCAACGAGGCCGAGGGGAAGCTGGACCCGGTGATCCTGAAGCGGTGCCGGCACGTGGTGACGGAGAACGTGCGGACGGTCGAGGCGGCGACGGCGCTGGCGCAGAGCCGGTACGAGCGGGCGGGCGAGCTGATGGTCGAGAGCCACGCGTCGCTGCGGGACGACTACCAGGTCAGTTGCGAGGAGCTCGACTTCCTGGCGGCCGAGGCGCGGAAGGTCAAGGGGGTGTACGGCGCGCGGATGACCGGGGGCGGGTTCGGCGGGTGCATCGTCGCGCTGGCGCAGCCGCGGGCGGTCGAGCCGCTGATCGCGCACCTGGAAAAGACGTACCAGGCGGCGTACCGGATCAAGCCGGAGGGGTTCGCGACGACGGCGACGGCGGGGGCGAGCGTCTTGGAGTAATGGCCCGTCGCGCGCTGGCCGCCTCGTTTTGACGTCCCCGTCGGTGGCTCGTAATCTTGGGCCATGACCGCCGCCCCCCTTCGAGACATTTTGTTGAAGCTGTGCCGCCGGGAAGATTTGACTCGGGACGAGGCGCGGGAGGCGTTTGCGCACGTCATGTCGGGGGAGGCGACGGACGCCCAGATCGGTGGCCTGCTGGTCGGGCTGGCGGCGAAGGGGACGACCGTGGACGAGCTGATCGGGGCGGCGACGGTCATGCGCGAGAAGGCGGTGCCGATCGACTGCGACCGGTCGGCCGGCGTGATCATCGACACGTGCGGGACGGGTGGGGACGTGCGCGGGACGTTCAACATCTCCACGGCGGCGGCGATTATCGTGGCGGCGGCGGGGGTGCGGGTGGTCAAGCACGGGAACCGGTCGGCATCCAGCAAGAGCGGGTCGGCGGACGTGCTGGAGACGCTCGGGGTGAAGCTGGACCTCGCGCCGGAGCAGCTCAAGCGGTGCCTGGACGCGGCGGGGATCTGTTTTGCGTTCGCGCGGTACCACCACCCGGCGATGAAGTTCGTGGCCGGGGCGCGGACGTCGCTGGGGATCCCGACGATCTTCAACGTGCTCGGGCCGCTGACCAACCCGGCCCGGGCGAGGCACCAGCTCCTGGGCGTGTTCGCGGCGGAGCTGACGGACCGGCTGGCGGCGGTGTTGCAGGCGCTGGGGAGCGAGCGGGCGTGGGTCGTGCACGCAGTGGACGGGCTGGACGAGCTGTCGACGATCGGGCCGACGCGGGTCAGCGAGCTGCGGGACGGGCACATCACGACGTGGACGCTGGACCCGGCGAAGCTGGGGCTGGCGTACGCGCGGCTGTCGGATTTGCAGGTGTCGAGCGTCGAGGAGGCGGCGGACCTGCTGCGGCTGGTGATGCAGGGGACGGTCGGGCCCACGCGGGACATCGCGCTGCTGAACGCGGCGGCGGGGCTGGTGATCGCGGGGCGGTGCCGGGACTTGAAGGAGGGGCTGATCGTGGCGGCGGATGCGATCGATAGTGGGAAGGCGCAGAAGACGTTGGATGCGCTCGTGCGGGCGTCGCAGGCGGGGTGAGCGGGCCCGGAACCTCCGGTGCAATCGCCGCGACATTCGCGAGCGGGAGGAGTCGTGGAATGAGCATCCCGAGCGGCAAACACGTGGTCGCGAACGCCAGGTGGACGGGGTCGAGCTTTCGCGACGTCTGCCTCGGCGAGGCGACGTTTGAGGACGTCAATCTTCGCGCGGCCGCCTTTCGGGATGTTAATCTGGCCGGGGCGCGGTTCGAGGACGTGAATCTGGCGGGGGTGGCGGTCAGCAACGCGAACGTCGAGGGGATGAGGATCGACGGCATACTGGTGACGGATTTGTTCGCGGCGTACCGGCGGAAGGGGTCAGGGCCGACGGTCCTGGTGGAACTCGTGGAAGCGCCGACGGACGACGCGCGGGCGCTGATCGGGGAGTTGGACGCGGAGCTCGGGGCGGCGTACGCGCCGGAGAATCGGCACGGGCTGAGCATCGAGCGGGTATTCCGGCCGGGGGTGCTATTCTTCGTCGCGCGGGTGGAGGGCGAGGCGGTCGGGTGCGGGGGCGTGGCGTTCGAGGACGATTTCGCGGAGGTCAAGCGGATGTACGTGCGGCCGGAGGCCCGGGGGCGCGGCGTGGCGCGGGCGATCCTGGCCCGGCTGGAGCAGGAGGCGCGGGCACGGGGGGTGGAGCGCCTCGCGCTCGAGACCGGGGACGCGCAGCGGGCGGCGATCCGGTTGTACGAGCGGGCCGGGTTTGCCCGGTGCGGGGCGTTCGGGGTGTACGCGGGGATGCCGCCGGTGGCGGTGGCGCGGTGTGTTTTTTTTGAGAAGCGGGTGGGGTGATAGTCCGGCGGGACAAGTCGTCAAGTCGGCACAGTCGTGCAGGTGAGAATCCCGTCGGCTGAAGCGGCCCCTGCGATGTCGGGTGGGGCGGCTTGGCGAGCGGGCTGCGCGTTAACGTCTTGTTGCAGGCGGTTTGCGCGTTTGCACGTCCGGGAGATTGCGGCAGAATGGGCGGGGTCGAGTTAGTCGCCGATAGCCACGTCGGTTCCCGTCCTGCTGAGAGACCCCCGAATGATGCCTGCCGTTGCGCCGCCGAACGACGCCGCCGCCGCTTTGGTTCCGAAGCGGGTGGACCTGCACTGTCACAGCCAGGCGAGCAGCCTGACGGCCGAGACCCTGCTGAACGCGATCCACTGCCCGGAGTGCTACAGCGACCCGCGGGAGGTGTACGCGCAGGCGAAGCGGCGGGGGATGGACTTCGTCGCGATCACGGACCACGACACGGTCGAGGGGGCGCTGGCGATCGGGCACCTCGATGACGTAATCGTCGGCGAAGAGGTCACGTGCTGGTTCCCCGAGGACCAGTGCAAGATGCACGTGCTGGTGTACGGGATCACGCGGGAGGACCACGCGGCGCTGCAGGCGGTGGCCAGGGACATCTATGAGGTCGCGCGGTACGTGGAGGAGCGGCGGATCGCGCACGTGGTGGCGCACCCGATTTACCGGCAGAACGACCGGCTGGAGCGGTGGCACGTCGAGCGGCTGCTGCTGCTGTTCAAGGGGTTCGAGTGTTTGAATGGGGCGCACTCGCCGCTGCACCGGGAGGCGTTCGAGCCGCTGCTGGCGTGGCTGACGCGGGCGGAGATCGAGAAGCTGGCGATCAAGCACGATTTGCGGCCGCGGTGGCCGGAGCCGTGGGTGAAGGCGAAGACCGGGGGGAGCGACGACCACGGGCTGCTGAACGTGGGGCGGACGTGGACGGAGTTCCCGCCGGGTACGGAGACGCGGGAGCAGTTGCTGGACGCGCTGCGCGAGGGGACGTGCCGGCCGGGCGGGGAGTCGGGGTCGAGCGCGAAGCTGGCGCACACGTTTTACAGCGTGGCCGTGCGGTACTACGGGCGGCACATCATGGCGCCGGGGATGACGCCGAACTTCACGACGACGCTGCTGCGGGCGATCGTGGGGGAGCAGGCGCCGCCGTCCAAGGTGGCGATGGCGCGGATGGCGCTGCGGGCGAAGGTGAAGCGGCTGGCCGGGGCGTGCGTGCGGCCGTTCGCGCGGCGGAAGCCGGAGAAGGCGGAGGAGGGGGCGAGCCTGCTGAAGCGGTTGTTTTTGACGTCGTTCCGCGAGCGGCTGGATCGGCACCCGGCGCTGCGGGCGGCGCTGGACCAGGGGCTGCCGCCGCTGGGCGAGCACGACGAGATGCTCCGGCTGATCAACGGGGTGAACCGGGACGTGACGGCGGGGCTGGCGGCGGCGATCAACAAGTCGGTGGACGACGCGAGCTTCACCGCGCTGTTCGAGACGATCGCGGCGATCGTCGCGCAGCAGTTCGTGCTGTCGCCGTACTACTTCTCGCTGTTCCACCAGAACAAGGAGCGGCACCTGCTCCGCAAGCTGACCGGGCAGCTCAGGCCGGTGGACGCGCCGGGGCTGAAGGTCGGGCTGTTCACCGACACGCTGGACGACGTGAACGGCGTCGGGCGGTTCCTGCGGGACATGGGGGCGCAGTCGGCGCGGCTGGGGCGGTCGCTCACGATCCACACGTCGTCGCGATCGCCGCAGTTCGAGATGCCGTACCGGAGGAACTTCGCGCCGCTGCTGGGCGTGCCGCTGCCGTGCTACGAGGAGTTGCAGGTCAGCCTGCCGCCGGTGCTGGAGATTCTGGAGTGGGCGGACCGGCAGCAGTTCGACGTGATCCACGTGAGCACGCCGGGGCCGGTGGGGCTGTGCGGGCTGATGGCGGCGGCGATGCTGCGGGTGCCGGTGGTCGGGACGTACCACACGGACTTCCCGGCGTACGCGGACAAGCTGACGGGCGACCACCGGATCGCGAACGGGACGCGGGCGTACGTCGAGTGGTTCTACCGGCGGATGGCGGCGGTCTTCTCGCGCAGCCGGGCGTACGAGTTGAGCGTGCGGGATTTGGGGGTGAGCGGGGAGCGGATCGAGAGTTTGTCGCCGGGCGTGGACACGGACAAGTTCGCGCCGGGGCGGCGGGACGAGCAGGTTTGGCGGCGGCTGGGGGTCGGTCAGCCGCTGCGGCTGCTCTACTGCGGGCGGGTGAGCGTTGAGAAGAACGTGGACCTGCTGGCCGGGGCGTTCGAGCGGCTGTGCGAGCAGCGGGACGACGTCGCGCTGGTGTTCGCCGGGGTCGGGCCGCACCTGGCGGCGGTCAAGCAGCGGCTGGCGGGGCGGCCGGCGTACTTCACGGGGGCGGTCGGCGACGAGGATCTGGCGCGGCTTTACGCGTCGGCGGACCTGCTGGTGTTCCCGTCGACGACCGACACGCTGGGGCAGGTCGTGCTGGAGGCGCAGGCGAGTGGGCTGCCGGCGCTGGTCAGCACGCTGGGCGGGCCGCGGGAGATCGTCGAGCACGACGCGACCGGGCTGGTGCTGCCGGCGACGGACGCGGGCGTCTGGGCGGCGGCGATCGACGGGCTGCTGGACGACCCGGCCCGCCGCGCGCGGATGGGGGACGCGGCGGTGCGGCGGATGGAGCGGTACTCGCTGCGGACGACGTTCGAGCAGTTCTGGGAGCGGCATCTACGCGCGGTGAGGGAGGCGGAAGGGGAGGATGGGGGTGGGGAGTTGCGCGGGGTGGTGGTGGGGCATGCGAGTAGGTAGTGGGTGGTGGGCAGTGGGCAGGAGGCAGTGGGGCGGCGTGAACCCTCACCCCGCGGGGGAAAGCTTCCTGCAGCGAGTTGTGGGCCGCACGTGCAGCGGACTTATCGTGCCGTCCGAGTCGAGCCAGTAGACCCGGCCGCGCCGCGCGAACTCCTAGAACCCGGCCGGCCATTCGCCGCGCGAATGCGTGGGCAGTGGCGGGCGAGGAACCATCGAGGCTCAAGTTTCCTCTCGCGCCCCAAGGGGGCTTCTCACTCAGCCCCTCCCTCGGGAGCGGCGGGACGGGCGCGGAGCGACGGGCGTGGCGTCCCCACCGCGTCGAGCAATTGAGCACGGGCGTTTGCCGGCGGTAGACTTCGGGGTGTGGCACGACGGCATCGCATGATCTTCGCTGCGCTCGCGGCGTTCTCGCTGCTGTTGTGCGGGATCGCGTTGTTTCGACTGCCCGAGGTGTATGCGCCCGGATTCGTCTACCGGGTAGATCAGTACGGCGCGGTCGTGGTTCCGTCAGGCGATTATCACCATCCCGATCGGGTGCGACTGCAAGCATGGGCGGGAGTCGTCGGTACGGCCGCGCTTCCCGCCGCTTGGCTGGCCTGCCAGTGCGCCGGGCGGTGGCGTGCGCTGAGCCGCCGTCGGCGGTCCCGCCGAGGGCTGTGCCCGGACTGCGGCTACGACCTCCGCGCGACTCCCGAGGCCTGTCCGGAGTGCGGACGGGACGCGGCAGCTAAGACGGCGGACGTTGCTCGGTAGCTCGACCGGCCCGGCGGGCGCGGGCGGCCGGGACGGCGGCGAGGGGGATCACGGTGCCGTTCTAGATGGCCAAACAGCGCACGTTATCCCACTCGGCCACGGCTCCCTCGAACGCCTTTACGACGATCGCTAGCCGTTCCAGCATGTACTCATCGACCCCCTCCGGCACGCCGGCGCGATCCGGCTGCCGCAACAGGTTTTCCAGCACCCGGAACTCACGGATCACCTGCTCGGCCTCATCCCGGTCGTAGACGAACAAGGTTTCGAGCCGTTCCAGCGTCTGGAGTTGGTGCTTCCGGGCGAGCGGCCACCAGTAGTCGCGCAGCACAGACTGGAAACAGAACGGGTGGGTCCAAGTTGGGCGAGACGGATCTTTGTAATCGATGTATGCGTCGAGCGACATCGGGCACCTCCAATAGCAAAGGGCGGCCGCCGACAGCATAGCTGGCAACGTGATTGTGCCGCCAGGACGGCGCCCACCGCCCGACTCGCGCGGGGCGGCGGGCGCGGTAAGATTCGGGCCGATGAGGCGGTTCCTCCGGATCCTGCTGAACGTCGCGCCGCCCTTATAATCGGCCACGGATGAGCTTCCCGCTGGAACTGGTGGACGTCCACAAGCGGTTCGGCGCGCTAGTCGCGCTGGACGGGGTGACGGTGCGGCTGGCGGCGGGGCGGGTGCACGGCGTGCTGGGGGAGAACGGGGCGGGGAAGTCGACGTTGATGAACGTGGCGTACGGGATGGTTCGGCCGGACGGGGGCGGGGTGCGGGCCGGCGGGCGGGAGGTGCGGTTCGGGTCGCCGCGGGAGGCGATCGCGGCGGGGGTGGGGATGGTGCACCAGCACTTCATGCTCGCGGGGGCGATGACGGTGCTGGACAACGTGCTGCTGGGGGATCGGCGGGCGCCGCGGTGGCTGTCGCGGCGAGACGCGGCGGAGCGGCTGGTGGCGCTGGCGGAGCGGGTGGGGTTGCCGGTGGAGCCGGGGGCGCGGGTGGACGAACTGTCGGTGGGCGGGCAGCAGCGGGTGGAGATTCTCAAGGCGCTGTGGCGGGACGCGCGGGTGTTGATTTTGGACGAGCCGACGGCGGTGCTGACGCCGCCGGAGGCGGAGCAGTTGTTCGGGGCGGTGGACCGGTTGAAGGCCGAGGGGCGGGCGGTGGCGTTCATCAGCCACAAGCTGGGGGAGGTCAAGCGGGTGTGCGACGACGTCACGGTGTTGCGGCGCGGGCGGGTGGCGTGGTCGGGGCGGGCGGCGGACGTGTCGGCGGAGGAGTTGGCGCGGCAGATGGTCGGACGGGAGGTTGCACCGGTCGTGCGCGGGGAGCGGACGGTCGTGGGAGGGGAGGTCGTGCTTGAACTGGAGCGGGTGACGGCGGCGGGGGTGCATGAGGTGTCGCTGGCGGTGAGGGCGGGGGAGATCGTCGGGATCGCGGGCGTGGACGGGAACGGGCAGCAGGCGTTGGCGGAGTTGGTCGTGGGCCTGCGGCGGCCGGCGAACGGGCGGGTGCTGATCGGCGGGGAGGACGTGGGTCGGCTTTCGTTGAAGGATCGGATGGCGCGGGGGATGGCGCACGTGCCGAACGATCGGAAGCGGGAGGCGCTGGTGACGTCGATGAGCGTGGCGGAGAACGTTGTGCTCAAGCGGCACGATCGGCGGCCGTTCGCGCGGGCGGGGTGGATGAGCTGGGGGGCGGCGCGGCGGCTGGCGCGGCGGCTGGCGGGCGCGTACGACGTGCGGGCGGCGTCGGTGGAGACTGCCGTGGGGACGCTGTCGGGGGGGAACCAGCAGAAGGTGGTGCTGGCGCGGGAACTGGCGCTGGTCGAGCCGCGGGTGATCGTCGCGATGAACCCGACGCGGGGGCTGGACGTGGCCGCGACGCGGTTCGTGCACGAGCAGTTGCTGGCTCGGCGGGACGGCGGGACGGGGGTGTTGTTCATCAACAGTGACCTGGACGAACTGCTGGCGGTGTGCGACCGGGTGGCGGTGCTGTACGCGGGGCGGCTGAGGATGACCGGTTTCCCGGCGACGACGCGGGAGGAGATCGGCCGGCTGATGGCGGGGGTGGGGGCATGAGCGCGGCGGGTGGGACGATGCAGGAGGATCGACCACCGCGGCGGCGAGCGGTGCGGGCGGCGATGTCGGTGTTGACGTCGCTGATCGCAGTGGCGGTCTGCCTCGGCCTGACCGCCGTGCTGCTGGCGGCGCTGCCGACGGCGGGGGAGGACGCGCGGTCGTTCCGCGAGTCGTTGGGGATCATCGGGCGGACGCTCTACGAGCGGGTGCTGCTGCCGCGGCCGCCGCACTTGGAGGCGGGGTATCGGAACTGGGTGCTGACGCTGCAGAGCGCGACGCCGATTCTGCTGACCGGGCTGGCGGTGGCGGTGGCGTTTCGGGCGAACGTGCTGAACATCGGCGGGCAGGGGCAGTACGTGGCGGGGGCGGTGGCGGGGACGGCGGTGGCGCTGTCCGCGCCGGTGGGGACGCCGGCGGTGTTGATCGTGCTGCACCTGGGGGCGGCGGTGGTGGCGGGGGCGATGCTGGCGTCGATCGCGGCGGGGCTGGCGCTGTGGCGGAACGTGCCGGTCGTGCTGAGCACGCTGCTGCTGAACTTCGTGGCGCTGGAGGTGCTGCGGTACTTGTTGCAGGGGCCGATGCGGGCGACGAGCGACGGGGGGACGCTGCTGGACCCGCAGAGCCGCCAGTTGCCGGAGGCGGCGCGGTTGCCGGAGTTTTTCGCCGTGAACGGGGGGCAGGGCATCCACCTGGGGTTCTTCGTGGCGGTGGGGGTGGCGCTCGTGCTGGCGGTGGTGTTGCGGCGGACGACGTTCGGGTTTCGGCTGCGGGTCGTGGGGGAGAATCCGGAGGCGGCGCGGTTCGCGGGGATCGGGGTGGCGCGGGTGTCGTTCGCGACGCTGGCGCTGTCCGGGGGGTTGGCGGGGCTGGCTGGGGGGGTGCAGGTGTCGGGGGTGGCGACGCACGTGCTGTTCCCGGACGTGGGGATCGACGGGCTGGGGTTCACGGGGATCGCGGTGGCGCTGCTCGGGCGGTTGTCGCCGGTGGGGGTGGTGTTTTCGGCGCTGTTCTTCGGGCTGTTGAACACGGCGTTCCGGGCGCTGGAGCGGTCGCCGCTGGAGGTGCACGCGGCGACGGCGGTGGGGGTGCAGGGGGCGCTGGTGCTGGCGATCCTGGTCGTGACGAGCCCGCAGTGGGCGAAGCACTTGCGCCGGCGGGGTCGCGGCAGACGCGGCGCGGATTCGAATCTTCGTACAGACTTATAACCCGATTTCTCTGCCCTCCCGCCCGGTCACTTCATACAATACGGGCATGAGACACGGTGTTTCGACCATCGTCCCGATCGTCGCCCTGTCCATCCTCATGCTGGCGTCGCCGCTCGTCCGGGCGGCGAGCGTGCCCGCCGCGGCGGGGGAGACGGCGGCCGTGGTGCGCCTTGAGGGGAAGATCGACGACTATTCGCGCAAGGCGTTCGTCAAGCGGTTCGACCAGGCGAAGGCGGCGGGGGCGAAGGTCGTCATCGTCGACATCGACACGTACGGCGGGCTGGTCACGTCAGCGCTGGACCTGTCGCGGTACCTCAAGAGTCAGACCGGCGTGCGCACGATCGCGTACGTCGGGGAGAAGGCGATCTCGGCGGGGGCGATGATCGCGCTGGCGTGTGACGAGATCGTCATGGCGCCCGGGGCGCAACTCGGGGATTGCGCGCCGATCGCGACCGACCGGTGGGGCGGGGTGCAGTCGCTGGGCGACGCCGAGCGGGCGAAGACCGAGAGCCCGATCTTGGCCGACTTCGCGGACAGCGCGCGGGGGAACGGGTACGACCCGCTGCTCGCGCAGGCGATGGTGTCGGTAAAGACGGCGGTGTACTGGCTGCAGGGGCCGGGGGGCGAGCGGCGGTTCGTGGATCCGTCGACGCGGGACGCGCTGGCGGCGCAGGGGTGGACGCCGGTGGTCGACGCGGACGTCTCGAACCCCGTGGACACCGAGGCGACGCTGCTGACGGTGACCGGGCGGACGGCGGCGAAGCTCGGCCTCGCGCGGTCGACGGCGGCGTCGTACGACGCGCTGGCGGCCGAGCGGAAGCTGACGATCGCCAACGTCTACGCGCCCGGGGCGGGGGACGCGGTGGTCGGTTGGCTGAACAACCCGGTCGTGCGGATGCTGCTGATCATCGTGCTGGCGCAGGCGCTGTACGCGGCGCTGCACGTGCCGGGGCACGGGTTCGCCGAGGCGCTGGCGGTGATCGCGCTGGCGCTGCTCGCGGGCGTGCCGCTGCTGACCGGGTACGCGCAGTGGTGGGAGATCCTGGTGATCGTGGGCGGGATCGTGCTGCTGGCGCTGGAGGTGTTCGTGCTGCCGGGGTTCGGCGTGCCGGGCATCCTCGGGCTGCTGATGATCCTGTTCGGGCTGGTGATGACGTTCGTCGGCACCGAGCCGACTCCCGGGTTCTGGCCGCGGCTGGACGACACGTGGGCGGCGGCTCAGCGGGGGCTGATGTATGTCACCAGCGCCCTGGCTGTGTCGATCGTGCTGGCGGTTTACCTCGGGAAGTTCCTGCCGAAGGTGCCGTACTTCAACCGGTTGATTTTGAGCACGACGGCCGGCGACGTGCCGCCGCCGACCGAGAGCACGCTGCCGGGGTACCGGCCGGTGGTCGGGGCGATCGGGGAGGCGCTGCACGATCTGAAGCCGGGCGGGTCGGCGTCGTTCTTCGACCCGATGACCGGGCAGACGCGGGCGTTCTCGGTCGTCAGCGACGTCGGGTACGTCAAGCGCGGCACGAAGCTGGCGGTGCAGAGCAACGCGGACAACCGGGTCGTCGTGCGGCCGGTGGTGCTGAGCTGACCGGTATAGGGCTGATCGTATCGGGCCGAGCTTGGTGGTAGGTTAGGCGCATCGGAAGGTGGACGGCGCGGCCTCCGGGCTGACGCGGAATTTACGGAGCAAAGGACACTGTCATGAACACCCTCGCGGCGGACATCAGCGGCATGACGATCTTCTGGATCGCGCTGGCGATCGTCCTGGTCATCGTCGTCATCGTCATGTTCAACTTCATCGGGCTGTACGTCCGGGCGCTGGTGTCCGGCGCGCACGTGACGTTCATGGACCTGATCGGGATGCGGATCCGGAACGTGAACCCGACCGTGATCGTCAACAGCCGGATCCAGGCGATGCGGGCCGGTCTGCGGGTCAGCAGCGGCGAGATGGAGTCGCACGTGCTGGCGGGCGGCAACGTGATGCGCGTGATCAACGCGATGATCGCAGCGAACAAGGCGAACATCGATCTGCCGTGGAACATCGCGACCGCGATCGACCTCGCCGGCCGCGACATCCTCGAGGCCGTGCAGACGAGCGTGAACCCGAAGGTGATCGACGTGCCGAACCCGGCCCTCGGCCGGATGACGATTGACGCGGTGTCGAAGGACGGCATTCAGCTCAAGGTCAAGGCGCGCGTGACCGTGCGGACGAACATCAAGTCGCTGGTCGGTGGCGCCACCGAGGAGACGATCATCGCCCGCGTCGGCGAGGGCATCGTGACCGCGATCGGCTCGAGCGCCGATTACAAGGACGTGCTGGAGAACCCGGACCACATCTCCAAGGCCGTGCTCAACAAGGGGCTGGACGCGAACACGGCGTTCGAGATCCTCTCGATCGACATCGCGGACATCGACGTCGGCGAGAACGTCGGCGCGAAGTTGCAGGCCGACCAGGCGGAGTCGGACAAGCGTCGCTTCCAGGCCGAGGCCGAGAAGCGCCGGGCCCTGGCGGTCGCGCAGGAGCAGGAGAACGTCGCCGAGCAGGCGAAGAACCGCGCGCTGGTCGTGCTGGCCGAGGCCGAGGTGCCCAAGGCGATCTCGGACGCGTTCCGCAGTGGCAATCTGGGCGTGCTGGACTACTACAAGCTGAAGAACCTGCAGGCCGACACGTCGATGCGGGAGTCGATCGGGACGCCGGACGGGAACAACAAGGGGTAGGGGTGAACCACGAAGCGACGGAGCAACGAAGGGGAAGGTTTGACTGGCGACTGGCAACCCGTGAATTACTTTCTCCCCATCCTCGCGCGCGGTGACGACAACGACTTCATGAAGTTCGTGTTCGGGGTGGTCGTGGTCGTGTTGTGGGGGTTCGGGGCGCTGGTGTCGGCGATCAACAAGCGGGCGGAGGCCGAGCGGCGGCGGCGGATGCAGTACGAGCAGCTCGCCCGCGAGAGCGGGATGGGCGGCGGCGGCAGTGTGGGTTACGGGCCGCCGCCGGTGCCAGCGCGGATCCCCGGGGGGCAGCGGCCTAAGCAAAAGCAGAAACAGCCGAAGCAGCGGAAGCGGATCGCGGTCGCGACGCCGCCGACGCTCCCCGGGCAGCGGGCGGCGGCGGAGCCAGCGGCGCATCCGGCGTACCAGCCCGCGGTCGCTGGGGGGTCGACCGCGCCGATCGGGGACGCCCCGGCCGCGCCGCGCGCGGGGTCGGGTGGGGCGGCGTCGGCGAGCCGGGTGGCGCGGCTGCTCCGGCGGCCGGACACGCTGCGGGCCGCGTTCATCCTGAGCGAGATCCTGGCGCCGCCCCCCTCAATTAAGCGTGACAACGGGTCGCCGCCGCGGGTATAGTCAGGGCTCACTTCTCTCCTGCCCGGAGGTCAACTTGACGCGTCCCACGCTTCGCGACCGCGCGTTTACGCTCGTCGAGCTGCTCGTCGTCATCGGGATCATCGCGCTGCTGATCTCGATCCTGCTGCCGGCGCTCAACAAGGCGAGGGACCAGGCGAAGACCGTGCAGTGCCTGTCGAATTTGCGCCAGCTCGGGGCGGCGAACGGGCTGTACGTGAACTCGTTCCGCGGCTTCACCGTGCCGAACGACTACGGCAGTTTCAGCGGTGCGACCGACATCGGCGGGACGATGATCGAGGAGACGTGGTTCACGCTGTTCGTCTCGCAAAAGCTGGTCGACTACCCGTACACCACCGACGTGAACACCCCGCCGACCGGCGGCACCGTGCTGTTCTGCCCGTCGGGGGTCGAAGAAGTGACCTCGAACACGTACGTGGACAAGACCAAGCCCGACCACCGCAAGAGCGCGGACGGCGCCAAGGGGTACGCGCAGGAGTCGAAGTTCTTCGAGCCCGGGCGGTTCGTCTTCTCGTGGTACGGGATCAACGGCACGAGCGCGGACCAGAAGTGGATGCCCGCCCGGCGGTTCCCGCCCGACAAGACCCCGGTCGCCCAGGCGCCGCCGCCGACGAAGATGACCGAGATCAGGAAGTCGGCCGAGGTCGTGTTCCTGTTCGACGGCGTCTCGTTCAACCTGCACCAGCGGCCGAACCGCCTGAACGCGCGGCACAACAAGCAGACGATCACGAACCTGCTGTTCTACGACGGGCACGCCGAGTCCTTCCGCACGCGCGACCTGCCCGGCAAGGACGGGGTGGCGGTGGCGGCCGACTTCTCGCTGGAGAACCTGCAGAAGCCGGAATACAACTCGATCAAGTGGCGGCTTGATTATTGAGGCGAGCCGGGGGAACGAGGGCGAATCGGATCACGGCTGCCGAGTTGCCCGTGTTTGGCTTGAGTCACGGGCGGGACGCCCATGCCACCTCGGAAGACACGGGCGGGGCGCCCGTGATACGGGCAACGGGTGTCGTCCTGCCGGCTGCGGTTTAGCCTTCCACCTTCCGCCGTTCCCCCTTGTCCATGTGGATCGCCAGCAGCGTGACGTCGGCGGGCGTGATGCCGCTGATGCGGAGGGCTTGGCCGAGGCTTCGGGGGGTGAACTGGGCGAGCTTGGACTTGGCCTCGTTGCGGAGGCCGGTGACGGCGGCGTAGTCGACCCACCCCGGGATCAGCTTGTCCTCCAGCTTGGCGAAGCGCTCGATCTGCCGGTCCTGGCGCTCGATGTAGGGGGCGTACTTCACCCGGATCTCGATGAGTTGGCCGACGGCGGGGTCGACAGCCGCGAGCGCGGGGAGGCGGGCGGCGAGGCCGGGCCAGTCGTGGCCGGGGCGCTTCAGCCAGTCGGCGGCAGAAAGGCCGTCGAGGCGGTGCACGGCCAGCAGCGCGGTGGTCGACTCGACGGCGGCGCGGCGGGCTTGGAAGCGACTCCAGCGGTCGTCGTCCACCAGACCGAGCGCGCGGCCTTTGGCGGTCAGGCGGTCGTCGGCGTTGTCGGTGCGCAGGTGCAGGCGGTGCTCGGCGCGGGATGTGAACATCCGGTAGGGCTCGATCGGGGGCTTGGTGACCAGGTCGTCGACGAGGACGCCGATGTAGGCCTCGTCGCGGCGAAGGACGAAATCCGCGATGCCGCAAGCGGCGTAACGCGCGGCGTTGACGCCGGCGACCTGCCCCTGTGCGGCGGCCTCCTCGTAGCCGCTGGTGCCGTTGATCTGGCCCGCAAGGAACAGGCCGGCGACCTTCTTCGTCTCCAGAGTACTGCGGACCTCCTTTGGCCAGACCATGTCGTACTCGACGGCGTAGCCGTGGCGGAGGATCCGCGCGCGCTCGAGCCCGGGGATCCCGCGGACGACCTGCTCCTGGACGTCGGCCGGCAGGCTGGTGCTGATGCCGTTGCAGTAGATTTCGGGCGTGTCGAGCCCTTCGGGCTCGAGGAAGACGTGGTGACTTGGCTTGTCGGCGAAGCGAACAACCTTGTCCTCGATCGACGGGCAGTAGCGCGGACCGGTTGACTCGATCTGGCCGGAGTACATTGGCGCGCGGTGGAGGTTCGCCCGGATGATCCGGTGGACTTCTTCGGTGGTGGAGGTGAGGTGACAGGGGACCTGGGACAGCGGGGGGTGCCACGCGCCCGTCGAGGGGCCGTACTCGTTCAGGTACGAGAACGGGACGGGGGGCTCGTCGCCGGGCTGGGGTTCGAAACGGGAGAAGTCGATCGAGTCCTTGTGGAGGCGCGGGGGGGTGCCGGTCTTCAGGCGGCCGAGCTCGAGGCCGAGCTTGGCGAGGCAGCCGGAGAGGCCCTTGGCGGCGCCCTCGCCGACGCGGCCGCCCTCGGTCTTCTGTTCGCCGGTGTGCATCAGGGCGCGGAGGAAGGTGCCGGTGGTGACGATGGCGGCGCGGCAGCGGAGGTGGGCGCCGTCGGCGAGTTTGACGCCGGTGACGCGAAGCGGCCCTGAGTCCGTAGTGCTGAATCCTGCGAGCGAAACCGGTTCCGTTACGATCTCCGCCACCTCGCCCGGGATGATCGTCAGGTTCGGACAGGTGGCGAGAAGGCGCTGGACTTCGAGGGCGTACTTGTACTTGTCGGCCTGCGCGCGGGGGCCCCAGACGGCGGGGCCCTTGCTGCGGTTGAGCATGCGGAACTGGATGCCGGTCGCGTCGATCGCCAAGCCCATCAGGCCGCCGAGTGCGTCGACCTCGCGGACCATCTGCCCCTTGGCGAGGCCACCAATCGCGGGGTTGCAAGACATCTGGCCGATGCGACTAGGGTCGAGCGAGACCAGCGCGGTCGTTGCCCCCATTCGGGCGGCGGCCCAGGCGGCTTCGGCGCCGGCGTGGCCGCCACCGATCACGACAATATCAAAGTCGCGCAGCATGTGTGAAGTCACTACGTCAGAACGTCGTGCGAGGTCGAGATTGTACGGGAAAGACGTAGCTGTTGCCGCCCCGCTGACGTTCCGGCGCGACGATTGCTCATCTGCCGGGCAACAGGAGACGCGATATGTTAGCCCGCTGGATCATCCGCATCGTCGCGATCGTGGCTTTCGTCAGTGCCGGCGCGGTAGTGAACGCCCAGAGCAAGGGCGGGGGGTCGGGCGGGGGCGGCAGCAGTGCGGGAAGCTCGGGCGCCCGCGGCGGGGGTGGCGGCAGTGGCGGATCGGCGAAGTCGGGTGGCGGTGGGGGCTCGAGATCCGATGCGCCGGCCCAGGGCGGTGGCGGCGGGGCGCGCAGCGGTGGCAGCGGAGGGAGCAACAACAGCGACGGCGGCAGCAGTAGCGGCGGCAGCGCCGCGGGTGGCAGTGGCGCCAGCAACGCCCCTCGCACGGGCGGGGCTGCGGGCGGAAACGCGTCCAACGGGAACACGTCCAACACGATCCGACCGAACCCGGGTACGAACAACGTCGTGCGGCCGGTCACCCCGGCAGTAGGCAGCAACACCACGCCGGGCTCGCTGCCGACGCCGCGGACCGCGGAGGAGGGGCGGGTCATCGCCGAGCGCGACCGTGCGGAGCAGGCGCAGCGGCGGCAAAACCTGAACGGTGTCGGTCAGCCCGACCGCACGATCGTGGTCGGGCCGCTGAACACCTGGGCGCCTTACTCCTGGTGGTACAGCGGCACGTCCCATTGGTGGCCGGACGGGGGGTTCCGCAACAGCGATGATTACCGGAACGACCCAGGTTATCGCCGCACCTACGACGAACCCCCCCTGCCGAACGTCACTGTCCCCAGTCCGGCGGCGTCCGGCGCAATGACGCCGGCGCAGGCGCAAGCGCAGACGATCAACGCGCTGGAGGCGATGCCCGAGTTCCGGCAGTTGCAGGCGGAACTGGGGCGGGCGCAGGCGGAGTACGACCGGGCGTCGGCCAAGGCGCTCGAGCGGGTCAAGGCGTCGCCGGAGTACCAGGCGCTGGTCAGGCAGCGGGACCAGGCGGCCAACGAGGTGGAGGCGGTGCAGGCGAGCTCGCGCCGGCCCGACCCGGAGCGGGTGACGCCCGCCGCCGAGGAGAAACTGAACGTCAGCGCGCGCGTCACGAAGATGGAGCAGGACGCGATCGCGGCCGACCCGCAGGCGTCGGCGGCCAAGGCGCGGGTGGTTGAGTTAAACGACAAGGTGACGCTGCTGCGCCGGCAGGCGCAGGCCGGCGGCGGGACGAGGTAAGGCGCGCGGGGCGGGCGCCTTTGGCGCCTTCTCCGGTTCAGTCGATCCGCCGGCCACTCTCACCCTGCTCGCGCTGCTGGCGCTTGATCTCCTCGACCTGCTGCTGGTGCTGCCGCTTGGCGGCTTCGAGCTGCTGGCGGGCGGCGCGCATCTGCTCCTCCATCACCTTGCGGTGTTGGTCGGCGTTCTGGCGGGCTTGGTCCAGCGCCCGCTGGAGCTCCAGCTGGGTGCGGGCGTCAATCAGGCCGTCGGCTTCGAGGTTGCGGCGGAGTTCCTCCGCGAGCTTGCGGGCCTCGCCGACCGCGGCGTCGACCTGACCGCGGTCGGCCGGGTTCAGGTGGTCGAACTCGAACGCCGCGCCACCCCCCATTGCGCCGCGCACCTGGACGACTTGGCGGGTGTGCTTTTCGACCAGGGCGAACGCGCCGGGGTGCTCGGCCTTCAGCGCAGCGCGGTCCTTGGCCTTGACGGTTGATTCGACGTCCTTGCCGTCGACGGTCTTCGTGGTCGTGACGGCGACGCCGGCGGTGTCCTCGCGGATCGTGACCCTTTGGTCGCCGTCGTTGACGGTGGTGACGCGGGTGGTCGTGCCGTCGGCGTTGCGGGCGACGGACACGGCCTTCGCGGCGACGCCGGGGCGGGCGACGACGTCGGCGGCGTGGCGCTGGAGGCGGAGCTTGTTGTAGCCGACGCCCGGGTCGCGGCCAGGGTCGCGCGACGCCTTGGGGCGGCGGTCCTCGTCGATGCCGCGGAGGATCGCCTGGGCACGGGTGGCGACCTCGGGGTCGGCGCTGGTCTGCGCCTCGGTCAGGGCCGGGACAGCCGCAGCGCCGAGCTGGCGGAGCTTCTGGCTGGCGTCCTCGCGCACCTTCGGGCTGTCATCGCCAAGCTTTGCGACCAGCGCCGGGACCTCCCCTTCCACGGGGGATGTCGGCGGCGCGGCAGCAGGCGCAGGGGCCGGCGGCGCGGCGGGCGGGGCGTCGGCAAAAGTAAGCGGGGCGAGCAGGGCGACAGCGGCGACGAGCGGGGAGGTCTTTCGCATGGCGGTGATTCCTTACGTGCCCAAGGACGTGGGTGACCGGTATAGTCTAACGCGACGGACGGACCCCGTGATCAGAAGTTGCGAGGGTCGGGTTACATTTTCCTCCGCGCGGACCCGGTCACCGAAGTGGCCACGCCGGCGAAAACCTGTGGCGTTGCCGCGGGCTTCGCGGTGCGTTAGAGTCCGCTCAACCACCCGCGCGGGGCCGCCAGACGCCACGCATGCTCGACCAATACGCCATCGAGAACGTCTTCGACGAGATGTTCCAGTCCGGGAGCTCGCCGCGCCCGCACTACGCGCCGGTGCTCGACCGTTTGCGCGAGCTCGGGCCGGTCACGATCCAGCGCCGCCGGCATCTGGCGGACCTGTCGTTCCGGAACCTCGGCATCACGTTCACGGTCTACTCCGAGAAGTCGGGGGTCGAGCGGATCTTCCCGTTCGATCTGATCCCGCGGATCATCCCGTCCGACGAGTGGGAACGGATCGAAACCGGCCTGATCCAGCGGATCCAGACGCTCAACCTCTTCTGCAACGACATCTACGGGGACCAGAAGATCCTGCGCGACCGGGTGATCCCGGCGGAGATGATCTACTCGGCGAAGATGTTTCGCCGGGAGTTGCGGCACTTGCGCGTGCCGAAGGGCGTGTACACGCACATCTGCGGCACCGACCTGATCCGCGACAACGACGGGCGGTACCTCGTGCTGGAGGACAACTGCCGCACGCCCAGCGGCGTGTCGTACGTGCTCGAGAACCGGGCGGTGATGAAACGTGTCAGCCCGCTTCTGTTTTCGTACTACAACGTGAGAAGCGTCGAGGACTACCCGTACAACCTGTTGAACACGCTGCGGTTCGTCGGCCAGCGGCACACGGACGACCCGACGTGCGTCGTCCTGACGCCGGGGATCTACAACAGCGCGTACTTCGAGCACAGCTTCCTCGCGCGGCAGATGGGCGTCGAGCTCGTCGAGGGAAGGGACCTGGTCGTCGACAACAACTTCGTCTACATGCGGACGACGTCCGGCCTGCGGCGGGTGGACGTGATTTACCGCCGGATCGACGACGACTTCCTCGACCCGCTGCACTTCCGCCCGGACAGCGCGCTGGGCGTGCCAGGGCTGATGAACGCGTACCGGTTGGGGAACGTCGCGCTGGTCAACGCGCCGGGGACGGGGGTGGCGGACGACAAGGCGATCTACCCGTACGTGCCGGACATGGTGCGGTACTACCTGAAGCAGGAGCCGATTTTACAGAACGTGCCGACGTACATCTGCCACCGCGAGAAGGACCGGCAGTACGTCCTGGAGAACCTCGACAAGCTGGTCGTCAAGGCGACGAACGAGGCCGGCGGGTACGGGATGCTGATGGGGCACCAGTCGACCAAGGAGGAGCGCGAGCAGTTCGCGGCGAAGATCAACAAGGAGCCGCGCGACTTCATCGCCCAGCCGGTCGTGCAGCTCAGCCAGCACCCGACCCTGATCGACGGCGACGGGCAGAACGGGCAGTCGCTCCCGCATTTGGAAGGACGGCGGGTGGACCTGCGGCCCTACATCCTGTACGGCGAGAAGGTCGTCGTGATGCCCGGCGGCCTGACCCGCGTCGCGCTGCGGCGCGGGAGCCTCGTCGTGAACTCGTCGCAGGGCGGCGGGTCCAAGGACACGTGGGTGCTGGAAGACTAGGAGAGTCGTTAGTCGCCGGTTGCTAGTAAAGACCAGCGACACCGCTCCTCCCGTCTTCACTAGCAACAAGCAACTAGCAGCTAGCAACTCTTATCCAACATGACCCTCGACCTCACCACATCGGTCAACAAGCCCCCCCGGCCGCTGCTCGCGCGGGTGGCGGAGTCGGCGTACTGGATGTCGCGGTACGTCGAGCGGGCCGAGCACGTCGCGCGCGTGTTGTTGGTTAACATCAACGCGCTGCTGGACGTCGGGGATTTGCCGGAGGAGGTCGAGAAGCAGTTCTGGGCCGGGCCGCTGCGGATCTTCCTCGTCGAGGGGGAGAAGGCGGCGCAGGACCTGCTGGGCGGGCGGCGGGAGACGCTGGGGTCGCGGGTGACGCAGTACTTGGTGTTCGACGCGACGAACCCGAACTCGGTCTTCTCCTGCCTGACGCGGGCGCGGGAGAACGCGCGGAGCATCCGTGAGAACATCTCGTCGGAGATGTGGGAGAACCTGAACACGCTCTACTGGATGATCCGGGCGGAGGACGCGTCCGGGCGGTTCGACGAGTCGGCCAGCGACCTGCTCAAGCAGGTGACGAACGGGTCGCTGCTGTTCCAGGGCCTCAGCGACCAGACGCTGGGGCACAGCCAGACGTGGCAGTTCGTGCAGCTCGCGAAGTACCTCGAGCGGATCGACGTGACCTGCCGGATCGTCGAGACGAAGTTCGCGACGCTGCGGGCGGTCGAGCGGGAGATCGAGACGACCGAGCGGAACATGCACCTGCTGTCGGTCGTGCGGTCGTGCTGCGCGCTGGAGCAGTACCGGCGGAACGCGGGGGAGATCGACCCGGACGAGATCGCGGCGTTCCTGCTGCTCGAGCGGCACTTCCCGCGGAGCGTCTGCTTCAGCGCCTGCCGGGCGCAGGACGCGATCAACAAGGTCAGCAACGAGGTCGGGCCGAACCAGATGGACCCGGCCGAGGGGATCCTCGGGCGGCTGTGGGCCGACTTGCAGTACGCGCAGCCGACCGAGGTCGCGGGGGACGCGCTCGGGCCGTTCGTGGACAAGGTGCAGCAGGCGACGCTGAGCGCGGCGGTGGCGGTGAAGAAGAGCTATTTCCTTCACTGACGCGGGAGTCGCAACCGCGGCAATTCCTGATTCCGGTTGGCGGTACCGCGGGGAGGTCGGGGGCGCTAGAATCGGGGACGATGTCGCACGAGAGCCGCACCCTTCGCGTCCGCCACGTGACGCGGTACCAGTACAACTCGCCGGTCGCGCGGTCGACGCACCGGCTGCACCTGCGGCCGATCACCGACTGGCGGCAGCGGGTGGTGTCGCACGCGCTAATGACCACGCCGGACGCGCCGCTGGTCGAGTACGAGGACGTGTTCGGGAACTGGTGCACGCGGTTCGAGCTGAACGAGCCGTACATGGAGTTGACCGTCACGGCCGACTCGGTCGTCGAGGTGTTGGACACCGACCCCTTCGCGTTCGCGAAATTGCCGATCCGGCCGGCGTCGTTCCCGCTGGTCTGGATGCCGATGCAGCGGACGATGCTCGCGCCGTACCTGAATCCGGTCGAATTGCCGGACACGCAGCTCCAGGAGCTGACCGACTACGCGATGGAGTTCGTCCAGCGGAACAAGTTCGACCTGATGGAGACGCTGTTCGCGATGAATTTGACGCTGCGGCACGAGTACCAGTACGTCCAGGGGTGCACCGACCTCGACACGACGCCGTACCAGGTCTACGTCAGCCGCCGCGGCGTGTGCCAGGATTTCGCGAACCTGTTCATCACGATGGCCCGGCTGCTCGGGATCCCGGCCCGGTACGTGTGCGGCTACCTGTACACCGGCAACACGGGGGAGAGCCGGGCGCAGTCGGACGCGTCCCACGCCTGGGTGCAACTGTACATCCCGAACATCGGGTGGAAGGAATTCGACCCGACCAACGGGGTCCTGCCGCAGACGGACCACGTCCGCGTCGCATACGGCCGGCACTTCCGCGACGCCACGCCGACGGCCGGGACGATCTACAGCAAGTCGCCGGAGACGATGTCGATCGACGTGATGGTGGAGGAGGTCGGCGAGCCGGCGGGGGTGGGGGCGTAGGGGTGTGCGCGATGGTGCGGCAATGCACGGCTGCAGGGGTTACGCGCCCGTCTCGCTGGCAGGGGCGACAGGGTCTTGGGGGATCAACGGCAAGCGCTTTGGCGAACTGATGCGGCGTCTGGTGCCCCCCGCGAACGTGTTGTGCTGGCGCGGCCAGTGAACCTTGGCGATCCGGGGGGAAGTTTTGACCTCGCCGTCAGGAGGCATTGCTTTTGGTGCTCCCCGCACCCACGACCTCATGGCGTTCCACCTCGTCCAAAGTGCGGCCGTCGTCGGTCTTCCAGTCGTTCCAACCGTTGGAGGTGCGTCCCAAGACGAGCATGGCCGCACCGCTCGGCGAGTCAAACAAGTAGTCCTCGGTGAACCGAAGGGACGCCGCGCCCTCGGGCACCAGCACGCCGCTGCCCGCCATCGCCTGCCGCTTCGTAGCGATGTACCGGTGTGCGGAGGGGACGCTTTCGGCCCGGGCTGTAGAGCCCTTGAGCACCACGAACCCGTCCTCCACCATCCGGCCCATCCCCTTCGCGTCGGGGCCGGCACAGTAGTACACCGTCTGCTCCACCTCGGTCGTCGCGCGGCCGGCAACCGGCTCGAAGACGGGGTAGCCCAGCGTGGAGAGCAGGACGGAGCCGGTCTCAAAGGCGTCGAGCACGTCGGCCTCCATCGGCTCCGTAATGTATGGTCTGGAGCCGGTGTTTCCGTTGTCGAGCGTGTACCTTCCCGCCTCGGCCGCCTGCTTGATCGAGTACCACTCCAGGTACCGGATGTGCGCCAGCGTGAAGCTGTCGGTCTTCGAGATCAGGAATACCGCGGTCGTCCAGAACTCGCGGTCGGCGTGGTGCTTCCTGAAGCGTGCCTTCAGGTCCTCCGTCTGGCCGATGTAGGCGACCGGCTTCGCCCGCTCGCCGGCGTCACCGAAGAGGAAGTAGACGCCGATGTGGCCGAGCTCCTTCCGGCTCATCACCCGGTCCAGGCGGGCGCGGGGCACTTGCACCGCCTGCACGATCCGGGTGGTGATCTCGGCAATCCGAATGCCTCGGGGTTCGCCGTCAGGGAGGAAGATCTGTATCGTCTTGGCGTCGATCGGCATCGTCCCGTCCCTCGTTAACTTCCGATTGGGCTGTCGTGATGACTTCGGCGTCTTCGTTCTGTTCGAGCGAATTCGGTTGTACCGCCCGTCCCCATGGTCGAGCGTAGTCTATCGCCGAGCACTTCCGGGAGAAACCAGTAGCGGGGATGCCCGTCAGGGGGACGTTCCGATGCGGCACGGGGAATGCGCTATGTCCTGCGAAACGTTTCTCGCTTCGCGCGGACGTTCCGCCGATCGTGCGGTTGGGACGATGCCGGGCAGTGTAGGCTTTCGCCGCGGCGGGATCGACTTGCGGCACAGCCCGACCTCGGCACCCCCGGCCCCCGGCTGGGAGACGAGGGGTTTGGCCTTTTCGCGGTGGGGGTCGGTTGCGGGGTGCACAAGCGGTGGGCGGTCGGCTAGGATGCGCGGGACCGGTGGGTGCGGGGTCGTGCCGCGCCGGGGCGTTATGACTTCACCGAGCGTGCCGACGATCTCGCCGCCTACTGCCCCGGCCCCCCCTGCCGCCGCGCCGGACGCGGCGGGGCGCGGGCCGGCGAAGGTGGCGGCGCCGGGGAGCAACGGGCACGGGCACGCGCTGCTCGCGCCGGTGATCGCGCAGGTGTTCGCCGACGACCGGGAGTACCGGCACTACGCCCACGCGCCGGCATCCGCCGACCCGCGGGCGCTGCAGGACTTCGTGTTCGCGGCGGACGGGGACGACGTGGACCCGGCGGCGGTCTTCGCGCGGCTGCGGTGGGGCGGACAGTTCGTGTTCGCGTCGCGGTCGGCCCGAAAGGTGGCGCAGCTCGCGAAGGCGTTCGACCGGGACGGGTTCCGGCTCGAGCGGCGGCCGGCGTCCGTGCGGCGCGCGTGGCGGGTGCTGCCGTTTTTTTCGTCGGCCGTGCACTACTTCGCGGCGCGGAAGGTGCAGTTGATCCGGCCGGGCGAGTTCACCGACCGGTTCACGTACCACGTCGAGCTCGTGCCGCACCAAGTCGCGCACGACGACAACTACGTCGTGCTCAAGCGGGTGCCGAGCGTCGAGGCGATCGTCGCCAAGCTCCGGAACAAGTTCCCCGAGACGCCGGTCGAGGCGCTGGAGAAGCGGGCGCGGAAGTTCGCCGAGAAGATCTTCCCGACGTTCCTGACCCGTGAGGCCGCGATATTGCTGATCCTCCAGGACCACCTGCCCAGCCGCTACGCCCATCGCGTGCCACGGGTGATCGACCTGGAGAAGGACATCCGCGGGTTCGTCACCTGTCTGAAGATGAACTGGCTGCGGAACGGCGGGCGGCCGCTCAGCCAGATCGAGTTCGCGCAGCAGGCGGCGGAATTGCTGCAGGCGGTGCACGACTCGGCGGCCGTGCTGCACATGGATTTGCGGCTCGACAACATGGTGATCACGGACCAGGGGGTGGGGTTCGTGGACTTCGGGTCTTCGGTGAGAGTGGGCGAGAATTTGTCGACCAACCCGCTGCTCGGCACGCTGTTCGACGAGCTGATGAAGACCAGCCACATCCAGCGGATGCTGTACCACATGACCAAGAGCGGCGAGGTGACGGCCAAGCACCTCTGCGCGTCGCAGGGGAAGACCGACAAGGCGATCGACGTGTTCTACCTCGCGCTGCAGTTCACGACGCCGCACGCGAACCCGGACCTGGCGAGTTTGATCCACTACGACCCGAGCAGCGAGATGGCGCAGGAGATCGCGGCGCTGAGCCAGACCGTGCTGAAGCCGGCGGACCCGAACGACACGACGCACAAGACGGCGAAGGACATCCTGCGGTCGCTGGAGTTGATCGAACGGAAGCTCGCGGACCGGCGGCACCCCGGGCGGCGGTGACGGGGGGACGCCGGGGGGGCGTTGTTCGGGACTCGCGAAGGCGAAGGGGGCGGCGTGGTCGGGGCCGGGTTCGTCCGCTGAAGCGGATCCTACGGGAGCAGGGCATGGTGACGCGAACGGTCGTGTGGGTGGCGTGCGTGTTGGCGGCGGTGGGGGTGAGCGCAGCTGAACCCCCGGCGGGGGTGGAGTGGACGCCGGACGTGACGTACGCGACGGTCGAGGGGGAGGCGTTGAAGCTCAATCTCGCGCGGCCGAAGGAGCCAGGAGCGGGGGCGGCGGCGCGGCCGCTGATCCTCGTGATCCACGGCGGCGGGTGGGCGGCGGGGGATCGGAAGTCGCACGACGCCCAGACATGGGAGTTCGTCCGGCGCGGGTACGTGTCGGCGACCGTGTCGTACCGGTTCGCGCCCAAGCACCCGTTCCCCGCGCAGGTGCGGGACGTGAAGGCGGCCGTGCGATACTTGCGCGCGAACGCCGAGAGGTACGGGATCGATCCCAGGCGCATCGGGGCGGTAGGCTTCTCGGCGGGCGGGCATCTGTCGATGATGCTGGGAACGATGGACAAGGCCGACGGGCTGGACGATTCGGGCGGGAACGAGACCGAGTCGTCGAAGGTGCAGGCGGTCGTGTCGTTCTTCGGGCCGGCGGACTTCACGGCGGAGTTTCCGGACCGCACCAAGCCGATTCTGGAGAAGTTTCTCGGCGGGCTGCCGGCGGCGAAGCCGGACGCGGCGCGGGCGGCGTCGCCGGTCACGTACGTGAACGCGGGCGACGCGCCGATGCTGCTGTTCCAGGGGACGAAGGACGCACTGGTGCCGCACGAGCAGGCGACGCGGATGGCGGACGCGCTGACGCGGGCGGGGGTGCCGGGGCGGGTGGAGTTGCTGCTGGGGGCGAACCACGGGTGGGGCGGGGCGGAAATGACCAGGACGGCGGAGGGGACGATGCGGTTCTTCGCCGAGCACTTGAGGCCGGAGGCGGCGAAGAAGTGAGTCGGAACCTGTAGCGGCCGGGCTCACCGCGGCGGCGCGGGGGGCGTGGCCCAGGCGGCGCCGTTCGGGGCGGAGCGGAGGGCGGCGCGGCTGTCGGCGTAGAGCTGCGTGCGGACCCGCTTGACCAGGGCCTGGACGTCGTAGTCGGAGAGGCCGAGGCGCTGGCCGGCGGACTGGAGGAGGGCGTACTCGGGGCGGCTGATCTTCCCGTCGGCGAGGGCGGCGCGGGCCATCGCTTGGAGGTGCTCGCGGGCCTGGGCGTCGTCGGCGGGGGCGGGGACGTCGAGCGCGCCGCTGCGGGCCGCGGCGATCAGCTGGTCGAGGTGGGCGCCGGGGACGTTGTGCTTGCGCGCGACGGACGCGAGCAGCTCGCGCTCCGGGGCGGCGACGTCGCCGTCGGACGCGGTCATTCGAACCATCCACGCGAGGACCGCCGCCGGGGCGGGGACCGGCGCAGGTCGCGCGGGATCGGCCGGGGCGGGGCGCTGGGAGGCGGCGTAGTTGGCCTCGATCGCGCCGCGCATCGCGTCGTGGATCTCCTGCTCGGTGCGCGGGAGGGCCCAGAGGCCGTCGAGCAGCGCGCTGGCGCGGGGGTCGGTCATGGGGATCGCGTCGGCGAGGGCCCAGGTGATCGAGCCGTCGTTCAGGGTGGCGCCGCAGGAGTCGCAGCCGCCGGTCGAGCCGCCGGTCTCGGGCGCGCCGCAGTTCGGGCAGTGGGCGGAGGAGAGCTGCTTGCCCGGGTCGGTCTGGACGCCGGCCTTGCGGGCGAGCACCAGGAGCAGGCGGGAGACGGCCGAGGCTTCGTGCCGCTGCGGGCGGGAGTCGGGGCCGGTCGTGAAGCGGGTGCCGGACCAGCGGACCTCAACGAGCGCGCGGTCGAACGGGGCGTCGGGCGCGGGGGGCGGCGGCGGCGGGGCGCTCGGGTCGCGGTACTGCGGCATCGTCAGCGTCGGGTCGGCGGGGAGGACGCCGAGCACTTCGACCGAGCCGACGCCGACCTCGCCGTACCAGGTGCGGTCGTCGGCGGCGCGGCGGGCGCGCATGTCGCGGTCGTAGGCCTCGAGGTACTCGGGGAGCGCGGCCTTGGCGAGCGGGGCGGTCGAGCTCCGGCGGTCGGCGGTCAGCTTGCGCCAGAAGACGACGGACGCCTTGTCCTCGAGCTGCTGGGTGTTGAACTCGAGGTCGCGGTTCTTGACGTGCAGGACGCCGGGCGCCATCAGACGGGGCTTGGCTTGGAACTCGAACTCCTGGGTGATCTCGGTCAGGACCCAGTCGAACTGGCCGGAGCGGAGGAGCGCGCCGCAGTACTGGCAGTTGGCGGACTGGTTGACGGCGATCGCGCCGGCGCAGTTCGGGCAGTTGCCCTCGATCAGGCCGGGCTTGTCGGGATCGGTCTTCACGCCGCGGCGACGGAGGAAGGACCAGACTTCGACGAACGTGGTCGGCTTGGGGTTGCCGGAGATGACCTTGTCGGTGCCGAGTTGGAGCTTCCGGTCGACGGCGGACGCCTGGATGCGGACGTGGAGCTCGTCGAACGCGGTGTCGAACTGGGCGTGGGTCATCGAGACGTCCTGGACGACGACGTCGGACATCTGGTTGCGGTAGCCGAGGGCCCGCTGCTCGTCGAACTGGAGGTGGAAGCGCTCGTGGACGGCGTCGGAGATGAACGGGCGGACGGGGGTCAGGTCCTGGGCGGACCAGGCCTGTTGGATCTTGTGGAACGCGTGCTCGACGCGGGCGAGGAAAATCTCGGCGGTGAAGGCGGGATCCATCACCTGGACGCCCTGGACGAACCACCCTTTCTTGCGCTGGTCGTTGGCGCGGTTGGCCTGGCGGATCGTGCGGGTCTGGTGGGCGTCCTTGCCCTTCATCATGCCGTAGAGCATGAACGCGGCGACGATCGCGAGGAGCGGGATGCCGATCTTCGGGTAGTAGAAGGCGAGGCGGATCAGGTCGAAGATGAACCAGAGGTCGCCGCCGCCGCCGCCGCTGCCGCCGCCGTCCGAGGAGCCGCCGCCGGAGCTCGGGGCCCCGCCGGAGTAGGACTCGCCGCCGCCGGCGCGGGCGAGGAGGAGTGTGGCCGGGAGGAGGAGTGCGGCGGCGAACGCGAAGAGGCGCGGCGGCATGGTGGGAAATGTATCGGACGGTTGCCCGAGGGTACATGCGTGGGCGGTGGGTTCGTTTTGCGCATTTTGAGTTGGCTGCCGCCCTGGAGGCACCGAGGGCAGGGAGGGGTTTGAGCAGTGTGGGAACGGGCTGGGCACGAAGACGCAAGGGGGGGGAATGGGGTGGGTGTGTTGTGGGCTGGCGGGGGTGGGGTGGGGGGATGGGCGGTCGCGATCGGCGCGGACCGGGAATTCTCGGGAAGTTTCGGGAATGACGTCGGGGGATGCCGGACGGTGGGCGTGTGGGAACGTCGTGTGCCGGAGGGGGAGGACCCCGCGCGCCGGCCTTCCCCGATGGCCGGTGCTGCCGCTGGGCGACGCGGGGTCGCCGGGGGCGTTGGGGGAGGGAGGTTGTTGGTCGCGCGCATGACGGGCCTCCGCATATGGGGCGGTGTTGCGCGCCGGAGACGCGCGGGGTGCGGCCTGCGGGTCGAGGGGCGGGGATTTGCTGGCGTTCTCGCGCGCGGGGCGGCGGATTTTTCACGGTGGGGTGTTGCGCGCGGCGCGTGTCCGGCGCGCAACACGGGAGCGCCTTGGGGCAGTTTCCGCGGTTGAGCTGTTCTAGGTTAGGAGGGGTTTGATCACGCTGCCGAAGTCGATGTCGAGGCGTTTGCGGCCGGGGACCTCGAGGCGGCGGGAATCGAGGCCGAGCTGGTGGAGGACGGTGGCGTGGAGGTCGGTGACGTAGTGGGGGTCTTCGGTGACGTGGAAGCCGATCTCGTCGGTCGCGCCGTGCTGGACGCCGCCCTTGATGCCGCCGCCGCAGAGGAATGCGGAGAAGGCGTTGGGGTGGTGGTCGCGGCCGGCCTTATCGCCGGCGCCCTCGGAGCCGGGGGAGCGGCCGAACTCGGTGCCGAAGACGACGATCGTGTCGTCGAGCATGCCGCGGCGCTTCAGGTCGCGGATCAGGCCGGCGATCGGGAGGTCGACCTGGGCAGCGAGCTTCGTGTGGTTCTGCTTGATCGCGCCGTGGGAGTCCCAGTCGCCACCGCCCCCGCCGCCGTGGAACAGTTGGACGAAGCGGACGCCGCGCTCGACCATCCGGCGGGCGACGAGGCACTGCTGGCCAAAGGCGCGGGTCTCGGGGCGGTCGAGGCCGTAGAGCTGTTTCGTCTCTTCGGTCTCCGCGTCGGTCGCGAGCGTCTCCGGAACCGACCGCTGCATCTGGAACGCGAGCTCGTAGGACTTGATCCGGGCCTGGAGGTCCTTGTCCTCCGGGTACTGGATGCCGGCCATCGAGTTGAGCTTGCCCAGGAGGGAGAGGTTGGCCTGCTGCTCCTCGGCGGTCGTTTTCGGGTCGGCCGACGACAGGAACGGGAGCGGCCGCTTGGGGTCGACCTCGAGTCGGACGCCGGCGTATTCGGGGCCGAGGTATCCGGCGCCGTAGGTCCACGCGCCGCCGCAGCAGTCGCCGGTCGGCTTGCCGAGGACGACGAACTCGGGCAGGTTCTGGTTGAGGGTGCCCAGGCCGTAGCTGATCCACGAGCCGAGGGTGGGGAACGTGCCGCCCTCGCGGGGGTGGCGGCCGTTCTGCCAGGTGAGCTGCGCGCCGTGGTCGTTGTGGACGGTCCAGAGGGAGCGGACGACGGCGATGTCGTCGGCACAGTGCTTGCCGATGTTCTGGAACCAGTCGCCGACGGTCAGGCCACACTGGCCGTAGGTCTGGTAGCCGGTGTTGAGGGCCATCAGCGTCTTGCGGTTCCCGTGGGCGGGGTTCGCGCCGACGATGTTCTTGTTGACCTTGGCCGGGTCGAGAACGGCGGCGTAGGGCGTGTCGGCGATCGATTTGCCGGCGTGCTTGTTCAGCTCAGGCTTGACGTCGAACGACTCGAGGTGGGAGACGCCGCCGCACAGGAAGATCCAGATGACGTTCTTGGCGCGGGGGGCGTGGTGGGCGCGGCCGTCCGGCGGCGCCCAGGCGTGGGCGGCGGCGTCGTGCGGGGAGGCGGCCTTCGCGCGGCCGTCCTTGAAGAGCATCGCGGCCAGCGCGAGGCCGGTGAAGCCCATGCCGGTGTCGGCGAGGAAGGTTCGGCGGGAGACGCCGGTGCAGTTGCGGTGTTGGCCGATCATCGTGCGTGGATCCTCGTAGAGCGCGTCAGCGGACGGCGACGAAATCGTTGTGGTTGAACAGCACGACGACGAGTTGTTCGCGCGCCCGGCGGGCGTCGCCTTGAAAGGTGGAGAGGTACTCTCGGCAGGCGGCGGCTTCGGCGTCGGTCGCCGGCCGGGCGAGGACGCGGAGGAAGGCGCAACGGACGAAGGCCTCGTTGTCCGGGTTGCCGGCCCCCTGCTCGAGGCTGGCTGCCAGCTCCCTGGCTTGGCCGACGACGAGCTGCGAGTTACCCAGCGCGAGCGCCTGCTGGGGCATGACGCTGGGGCGGCGGAAGTAGCACTCGTTGGGGTTGGGGCCGTCGAACACCTTGAGGAACTCGACCTCCTTTTCCGGCGCGATCCGCAGGTAGAGGCTGCGGCGCGGGCTGGTGAGGCCGTGGGCGTGGTCGATCTCGGGGCCACCGGGGGCGCAGTCGAGCTTGCCGGCGGCGTGGAGGACGTTGTCGCGGACGAGCTCGGCCTCCATGCGCTTGGCCGGGAAGCGCCAGAGGTAGACGTCGTCGGGGTCACGGGCGAGGTTCGACTCGGTCGCCGTGCCGGCGGCGGCGGAGGTCATGCGGTACGCGCGGCTGGTGACGATCAGGCGGTGGACGTGCTTCATCCGCCAGCCCCCCTGCCCTGAGCCTGTCGAAGGGGAGGTCAGCTCGGCTGCGAGCCAGTCGAGGAGCGCGGGGTGCGTGGCCGGGCGGCCGTTGCGGCCGAAGTCGTCGACGCTGGGGACCAGTCCCTGGGCGAAGTGCCGCGCCCAGATGTGGTTGACGGCGACGCGGGCGGTCAGGGGGTTGCTGTCGCTGGCGACCCAGCGGGCGAACGCGAGCCGGCGGCCGGTGGACTGGTCGGGGTAATCGTCGGTCGGGCGCGGCTTGTACGCGACGCCGGCCTCGCGGCCGAGCTCGGCCGTCGCCGCCGCGAGCGCCTTCTGTGCGGCGGTGATCTTCGCCCGAGCGGCCGACAGGTCCTTGGCCCCCTTCTCGGCGGCCGCCTTGTCCTTGGACTCGGCGGCGGTCCGCGCGTCGTCGGCCGCGTTTTGTGCGGTGATCAGGTCGTGGGCCGCCTGCGCGACGGCGGCGCGGCGCTGGGTGGCGACGGCGTCGCGTGCCGCGGCCTTCCAATCGTCGCGTTCCTTCTTGCCCGCGTCCTCGAGTTCCTCGGCCTTCAGTACGGCCGCGAGGGCCGCGGCCTTGGACTCCGCCAGCGCGATTGCCGCCTCCGCCTCGGCCCGCCTGGCGTCGGTCGCCTTGGCGTCGTCTTTGGCCGGCTGGTGCTTCTTGCGGGCGGCGTCGAGTGTGGCCCTGGCTTCGGCGAGCAGGGCTTCGCGGACGAACGGCCGGCGGTCCGGCCGCGCCGCCCGTGTGGGTAGTTTGACCGGCTCGATCTTCAGCTCGCCGCCGAGGAACGCGGGGACGCCGGGGGCGACGGCGCCGCGTTTCTCGTCGGGCGTGCGTTCGTCGCCGCGGACGAAGAACATCGTCTTGGCGGCGAGGTCCTTGTCGTAGGCGCGCGGCAGGCCGTCCTTCTTCTTGTCGGTCGAGTTGGGGACGAGGTCGATCCGGACGTTGTGCGGCTCGAAGATCGCGCGCAGGCGGTAGTACTCCTCCTGCGAGACCGGGTCGAACATGTGGTCGTGGCACTTGGCGCAGTGGGCGGTCACGCCGAGCAGGGCGCGCGACGTGTGGTTGACCGTGTCCTCGAGCCACTGCTCGCGGGAGAGCATCTTGAAGTTGCGGGCGAGGAAGCCGGTGGCGCGGAGGGCGGCGTCGTCGTCGGGCGCGAGCTCGTCGGCGGCGAGCATCTCGAGCACCATCCGGTCGTACCCCTTGTCGGCGTTCAGCGAGTCGACGATCCAGTCGCGCCACCGCCAGATGTGGGGCTGGCTGTCGCGGATCTGGCCGCCGTCGGTCCAGCCGGCCCAGTCGCTGTAGCGCCAGACGTCCATCCAGTGGCGGGCCCACCGCTGGCCGTGGCGGGGGTCGGCCAGGAGGCGGTCGACGACCTTCTCGTACGCGTCGGGCGAGGCGTCCCGTTCGAACGCGGCGATCTCGTCGGGCGTCGGCTGGAGGCCGATCAGGTCGAGGTAGACGCGGCGGAGCAGGACGTGCCCGGGCGCCTCGCCGACCGCGACCAGGCCGCGCGCGGCGCGCTGCTCGTCCAGGAAGGCGTCGATCGCGTTGCCGCCGGGCTGCGGATTGGCCGGCGTCGGAACGGGTGGGCGCTTGACGATCTCGAACGGCTCCCACCGGTAGGACTTGAGGAAGGCCGCGAACCCGGCCTGGCGTGGCGACAGCGTTTGGAGATCCGACGGCGCCGGTCGGTCCCTCGGGTCGCCCGGGTTCCGGCCGAGCAACAGTTCGACGAGGTTCGCCGCGCCGTCGCCGTCGCTGTCGGCCTGGGCGACGAGCTCGACCCGCGCCGGCATCTCGCGCTTCTTGCCGGCGGCCCGCAGCGTGCGGCCCGCCTTCGCGAGGGCGTCGCCGAACGGGTTGTGCGGGATCTCCTCGATCGACTCAGGCTCTTTCGTGGTCGCGGCGAGGTGGCAGAGGGAGCAGTTGCGCAACTGCCTGTCCATGAACTCGCCGAAGTGCCGCTCGACCGCCGCCTTGTTCGCGGGCGTGGCGCGGGCCGCGGGGGCGATCCCTGCGAGCGCGAGTGCGACGACCATCCACCGACGATTCGACCAAGCCATGACGTGATCTCTCGGGGCCGCAGGACGTGACCGACCGAAGTCTTATACCCCGGCCGGCGGCCGGCGTGGAACCGGGCGGGCTCCTCGTTCTACGGCGTCTTGGCGTCGCGGCCGCTTCGCGTTTATCTTCGCCCGCGATGATCCGCCCCACCTTCGCCCTCCTGGCTCTCACGCTTTACGCGATCCCCTTCGGCGCCGCGCCGGTTGTCGAAACTTTCGCGGGCACCGGGGAGAAGGGGTTCTCCGGCGACGGCGGCCCCGCCGTCAGGGCGCAGCTCAACAACCCGTTTGGGCTCGTCCGCGGGCCGGACGGGGCGATGTACGTGTGCGACACCGACAACCACGCGATCCGCCGAATCGCGAGGGACGGCACGATTACGACCGTCGCCGGCACGCCCGGGAAGAAAGGGTACGCGGGGGACGGCGGGCCGGCGACGGCCGCGCTGCTCAACGAGCCGTACGAGGTGCGGTTCGATGCGGCGGGGGATTTGTTCGTCGTCGAGCGCATGAACCACTGCGTGCGGAAGGTGGCCACGCCGTCCGGCGCGATCTCGACGGTCGCGGGCACGGGCAAGGCCGGGTTCGGCGGTGACGGCGGGCCGGCCGCGCGGGCACAGTTCAACCAGCCGCACTCGATTCAGTTCAGCCCGGCGGGAGACTTGTACGTGTGCGACATCGGCAACCACCGCCTCCGCCGGATCGACATGAGGACGGGCGTGGTGTCGACGTTCGCGGGCACGGGGAAGAAGGAGGGGACGCCGGACGGCGCGAAGGTCGCGGGCACGCCGCTGAACGGCCCGCGGGCGATCGACTTCGACAAGGCGGGCGACTGCTGGCTCGCGCTGCGGGAGGGGAACGCGGTATACCGTATCGATATGAGGGCCGGCACGCTGCACCACGTCGCCGGGACCGGAAAGTCCGGGTTCACCGGCAACGGCGGGCCGGCGAAGCTCGCCACGCTGGCGGGGCCGAAGGGGGTCTCGATTTCGCCGACGACGGGCCACGTCTACCTGGCGGACACCGAATCGCATTCGATCCGGATGATCGATCCGACCAAGGGGTTTCTTCACTTGGTGGCCGGCACCGGCCAGAAGGGCGACGGCCCGGACGGCGACCCGCTGGCGTGCAAGATGAACCGCCCGCACGGGGTGTTCGTCGACGCGGACGGGACGGTCTACGTCGGCGACAGCGAGGCCCACCGCGTCCGGGCGATCCGCCTCAAGTGACGCGGAGCAGGAGTTGCCGAACGCCCTCGTTGACCCCGGCGGCGCGGGCGGCCCGTGTGTGGCGCAAGTCGCGGGTGCCGCGCCCTTGTCCCGGCTGGCGAGTCGGCTATAATCCACCCGCATCGGGCGATTAGCTCAGTTGGCTAGAGTGCCAGCATGACACGCTGGAGGTCACAGGTTCGAGCCCTGTATCGCCCACTTTCGTAAGTCCTGCCGAACGCTTTGCATAGCGTACCTGCCCCGCGTGGGGTTGTGCGGCCGATTCGTTGGAGTTTTCCGGTCACCTGACCGCAAAACCCTCCGGAGGTCGCACCGATGCCCCGCCCCAAGACCCTGAATCCCAAGTACCGGCACCACAAGGCCACCGGCCGCGCGTACGTCGTCGTTGACGGGAAATCCGTCTACCTGGGCGACCACGGCACCGCCGCGAGTTGGAAGCGCTACCACGCGGTGCTCGCGGAGTGGGCCGCCCGCGGCCACCAAGGCCCTCCGGCGCCCGAGCCCGACGCCGCCGGCCCGACCGTCAGCACGATCCTCGCCAACTTCTGGCGGCACGCGACGGGGTACTACCGGGTCGCGGAGGGCGAGCGGGCGGGCGAGGCCGACAACTACCGCCAAGTGGTTCGTGTCCTCCGCCACCTGTACGGCGGCACGCCGGCGGCCGAGTTCGGCCCGCTGCGGTTGAAGGCGGTACGCGAGTACGTCCTCAAGCCGTACCAGCTCAAGAAGCCGTCGGGCGAGACAGTGACGCGCCCGGCGTGGTCTCGGACGTACGCCAATCGTCAGGTCGGGCGGATCAAGGCGATCTTCAAATGGGCGGCGGAGAACGAGCTCGTGCCGTCGTCCGTGCACCACGGGCTGCTCGCGGTCGCCGGGCTGCGGAAGGGTCGGAGCGACGCGCGGGAGACCGACCCGGTGACGCCGGCGCCGGAACACCTGATCGGCCCCGTCCGCGGGCTGGTCTCATCACAGATCCGCGCGATGATCGATTTGCAACTCCTGACCGGCGCCCGCCCGGGCGAGCTGTGCACGATGCGGACGTGCGACGTCGACACGAGCGGGAAGGTGTGGGTCTACCGGCCGGAGTCGCACAAGACCGCCCACCACGGCCACCGCCGCGAGATCTTCATCGGGCCCAAGGCGCGGGACGTCCTGGCCCCCCTGCTCAAGCCGGACGTCCAAGCGTACGTCTTCTCACCGTCGGACGCGGAGCGGGCGCGGGCCGAGCGGCTGCGGCTGGCACGGAAGACGCCGGTTCAACCCTCACAGGTGAAGCGGGCAGAGAAGGCGAAGCGTCGTCGCCGGAAGCGTGCCCCGTCCGACCGCTACGACGTCGCGAGCTACCGGCGGGCGATCGCCCGGGCGTGCGCGAAGGCGTTCCCGCCGCCGGACGGGCTGGAGGGGGAGAGGCTCAAGGCGTGGGTCGCGGAGCACCGGTGGCACCCGCACCAGCTCCGGCACAACGCGGCGACCCGGCTGCGGCGGGAGTACGGGCTGGAGGCCGCGCAGGTGATCCTCGGGCACAAGACACTGGCCGTGACGGAGATCTACGCGGAGCGGAACGTCGCGGCCGCCCGGAAGATCATGGGGGAGGTGGGGTAGGCTGCCCCCTGCCGAACCGAGCCGCCTACGGGCGGCTTCTTTCAAGCGCGGTTACGATGCCGTTGTGAAGCGAGCGGTAGACCTGCTAATCGACGTCCCGACCGTCCTCTCGTTAGCTCTCTGCGCGCTCTTTGTACTTGTGTGGATCGGCAACGTCGTGAGCGAAGGCGACAATGACGGGTATGGGTGGTGGATCTTGACCACGGCGATCTTGCCTTCGGTGAGGTTCGGTAAGTGGCTAGCCTCGCGAGCCTCGCGCGTTCCCGTGTTGCCCGGTCATTGCCGCACTTGTGGCTATGACCTGCGCGCTACCCCCGACCGCTGCCCCGAGTGCGGGCGAATCCCTGGAAAAGCCGAATAGGATTTCAAACTGAACCACTACCGGAAGCCCGGTCATTTGACACCGGCACCGCCCCGCACTCCGGGCAGCGGTCGGGCGTCGCGCGGAGGTCGTAGCCGCATAAGGGGCAGCGTTTCGCCGCGCGCCGTCGTCGTCGTCGGCGGTGGCCGATCAGCCACCCGGCCAACCGCCGCGCGGGCAGCACGGCGGTCGCGAGCGCGACCACCCACAGGCGGGCGAAGACCTGGAACGTCCACGGCTCCCGCGTGTCCACCGAGTAGACGCGGACGCCGGGGACGGCGAGTAGCCGCACGCCGAGGTAATCGGTGTCGTTCGCGTCCGCCGCCGCGATCGTGGCGCGCACCAGTCCGACATCGAACTCGTCCGCGGACGCCCTGTGACGCCACCCGGCCGGCCGCGCGTCCAATGCATCCTTCCCGACCGTGACCCGCACGACGCCCCCGACGGCCGCGATCAGAACGCGCCGCGGTTCCCCGCCGCGAGCCGCGGCCGGGCGGCTGAGGAAGTCCACCGTCGACCGGCCCCGCACCCACAGCGCGACCGTCGCCACGAACAGCACGAGCGACAGCGCGGTCGCGAGGTTCAGGAGGATGTGGAGCGGGCGTCTCACAGCCGGCCCCCGTCCGCCGACAGGACTTCAAACCCGTGGGGCGACTCCGCCCGCCGCTGCCGGCGCATCGTCCACGCCGTCGCGGCGGCTGCCGCCACCGCCACCAGCCAGCCCTCGACGAACCACAGGTGCCCGCCCATCATCGCCAGCCGGCGAACCGGCTTCCACGGCTCGTAGCGGTACCCGTGCGTCACCTCGGTCCGCGGCAGTTCGGGTTCGACCCGGTCGAGTCGGACCTTGAACGGTTCCTGAGACACCACGTCCGGCCCGCCGCACTGGATCGTCCCGCGGTCGGCCGCGGCGGCGTACCCGCCGGCGAAGACGATCGGGACCCAGAAGTAGCTCGCCGCCCAGAGGGCGAGGACGCCCGCGAGCGGGATCAGCGGGAGCAGCCGGCGGAGCCGGCCCATCGCGTCGCCCGTCCCGCTCATGCCTTCCCCCCGCACTTCGGACACCGCACGGCCAGCCGGTCGCGGCCCTCGGTCACGCCGGCCCGCCGCAGCACCTCGCTGACGGCCGGCGCCGACTTCCCCACCGCCTTCGCGATCGCCGCCGGCCGGTCGCCCGCGAGCCGCATCCGCACGATCCGCTCGACCGTCCGGGCCTCCCGGTACGCGTCCGCGTCCGCCCGCGGCGGCACCCCCGCCCGTACCACGGACCAACGGACCGTCTCCCGCGACCCGCCGAACCGCGCGACGAGGTCGCCGATGCCGGCGCCGCCGCTGTACGCCTCGGCGATCTGGCGGAGCTGCCCGGGGGCGTAGGCGCGGTTGCCCCCTCTCCCGCTGCCGGCGGTCGGGACGCCGCGGAGCGCGAGGACCCGGTACACGGTCGCGCTCCCGACACCCAACTCGCGGGCGGCCGGGTAAGCCGAGCCGTGGCGGCGGTACGCGGCGACGACCTGGTCGTCGGTCACGCCGGCCTTGCGACGCCACGTCACCGGATCGGGTTGGGGGATGGCCATCGGAGCGGAGAAGTGTACCGTCCAGGGGTCTAGGGCACACGGCCCGCGGCGCCGCTCGCGACCCCGGGATCGCCGGCACCCTCGGACGCGCGCGGGTTGCCAACGAGTCTGTTTACGGGTGAACGAACCTCGCGTACGCGCCCCGTCGCGCCCGCGATCGGACGGCGTAGGATCGGCCCGGGATGGACCACACGCACCTGACGCCCGAGCAGTACGCGCCGATCGTCGCCCGGCTGACCGAGGAGCGGGACTACCTGAAGCGGCTGGCCGACCGGATGGCCGCGAGCGGGTTCCCCGCGTCCGACCCGCTGCACGCGGCCGTCGTGCGGGCGTGGGAGGCCGCGAGCAACGCGTGCGTCGTCGCGTGCACGTGCCGGAACCGGGACGTGCGACCCCTGGCCCTGCCCGACACGATCATGACGCGCAAGCCGTGGGGCGGCGGCGGCGGGCGAGCGAGGCCGTAATCGGATTGGCAGCGGCGACCGGTCAGGCGAAGTCGTCGATCAGCAGGGGCGCCGCGCCCGCCGCGTCGGTCTCGACCGTCTGCCGCGGCTTGCCGAGCTTCCGGTCGAGGTACGCGATGCACGCCTGCACCTGAACCCGCTCGGAGGCCCCATGCAGCGCCAGGTGCCGCAACTGGTCGACGACCTCGGCGACGTCCGGCGCGGCCGAAAAGTCGCCCGACTCGACCATCTCGCGAACGACGTTCGGCTTGCGGCCGGCGCCCGGCCGCCGGCCGCCGCGGGCGAGCTTGTGACCCTTCTGAAACGGCATATTGAATCTCCCATTGAATGCACAGCGCGGGCGGCGGTTGCCACCCGGTGGTCAGGACGGGTTGTCCCACGGGTCGGCGGACGTCGCCTCGTGGAACGTCTGGTGCCGCAGGTCGCTGCGGAGCAGGATCCGCTTGTTCCGCGCCCCGTCCCGCCACTTCGCGACGATCAGCTCGGCCTCCCCGGTCGGCACGTAGTTTGGGTCGTTCAGGTGGTAGTAGTCCTCCCGGTGCAGGAACAGCACGCCGTCCGCGTCCTGCTCGATCTGCCCGGACTCCCGTAAATCGGACATCGTCGGCCGCTTGTCGTCCCGGCCGGCGACCTCGCGGGACAGCTGGGCGAGCACCAGCCCGGCGACCCCGAGCTGCCGGAGCATGTCGGAGATCCCGATCGACGCGTCGGTCACCCGCTCGAACCGCTTCGCGCCCGGCACCGCGATTCGCTGGAGGTAGTCGATCACCACGAACCGCACCCCGTGCCGGGCGACCCCGGCCGCGACCGCCGCCCGGATCTCGTCCAGCGACCGGGCCGAGTCGTTGACGAACACCGGGATTGACAGGTTGGGGACGGCGCCGTGCAGCGCCTGCCAGTCCGCGTCGGTCAGCTCCCGCGGCTTGCGCAGCTTGTGGTTGTCGACCCCGGCCGCCGCGCTCAGCGCGTTGCGGCCGATCTTCGGTCGGGTCTCCTCGAGGCTGACGATCAGCACCGGCACGCCCTGCGACGCGACGCTGAGCGCGACCTGCTTGCCGAGCGTGCTCTTGCCCATCGACGGGCGGGCGCCGAGCACGACCATCTCGCCCGGGAAGATCCCGCCGGTCAGGTCGTCCAGCCCCGCGAACCCGGTTCGGATCGCCTGGGTCTCGCCCGCCTCGAGGCCGGCGAGGACGTCGGCGACGACGTCCGCCAGCGGCTGCGCGTCCGCTGCTCGGGCACCGCCCATCAGGCGGGCGAGGCGGCCCGTCAGCCGCTGGGCGATCTCGCACCCGGGGTCGCTGCTGTCCGTCGCCGCGTACACCTCGGCCTCGGCCCGCTGGCAGGCTCCGAGGATCTCGCGGAGCATCGCCTTCTCGCGCACGACCGCCGCGTAGTGCGGGCCGTGCGCCGCGTTCGGGACGCCGTTGAGGATCTCGGCGAGGTACGCCTCGCCGCCGACCTCTTGGAGCTGGCCGCGCTTGGTCAGCTCCTCGCGGACGATCATCGCGTCGACCGGGCGGCCGGCGTCGGCGACCGCGCAGATCACCTCGAACAGGATCTGGTGGTCCCGCTGGAAGAACGCGGCCGGCCTCAGCGTGCCCCGGGTCTGCGCGAACAGGTCGGGGGTCGCGCCCGACAGCATCAGGGACGAGAGCGTGCACATCTCGGCCTCGACCGAGTGCGGCACCAGGCGGTCGAAGGCTCGGGTCAGGTCCGTGGTGGCGGGCATCAGTTGTCCTCCCGCAGGAGGGGCGGGGGCGAGCCCGTGGCAACTGGCGTGCCGGCGCGGGCGGCGAGGAACCGCGGGAGGTCGGCGACGAGCAGGCCCAGCTTGTGGCCGCCCCTGACGAAGAACGGGTCGGTGCTGGCGAGGTAGGCGTCGACGACCCCGGTCGCCCGCGCGAGGTCGCCGTCGACCGCCTTGAGCACGTCCCGGAGGTGGGCGGCGTCCTTGCCTTTGAACGGGTACTTCTGCCCCCTGTTCTTCCGCGCCCAAGCCTCGCAGAAGCGGGTGACCAGCGTGGCGTGCGGGTTGCCCCCCGACGACGTCAACCCGGTCTCCGGCACCGGGCTTTTCTTCCCAGCGTGGCCCCGCGCGGGCGGGTCGGTTGATGCCGACGCCGCGGGCACGCAATTGGTCTTGTTCTTGGTGTGGTCCTGGTTCTGGTCTTGGTCTTGGTGTGCGCACGGTGCACCCGGATCCACCGGGATTCCCCCGGACGCACCTGGATTCCCTTGGATGAATCCGGATTCACCCGGACTCACCTGGATTCCCCCGGACGCACCCGGAGTTCCCTGGACACACTCGGATTCACCAGACGCGTCGCTCTCCTGCGTAACCGCGGGGGGGCCCGTGGGATCGGCCGGCTTCGCCGGGAGCCGCCGGATGCGCTTCCCGTTGCGGCCGCCCCGCTGGAACTCGGTGAACCGCGCGATCTGCCCGTACCGCTCGCCGCGGACCTCGTACAGTTCGACCAGGCCGGCGGCCGCGAGCTCCTCGACTGCCCGGCCGGCGTCGGCCTCGGTGACCTCGGCCCGGCGGGGGAACGCCTGGCTGTTGATCAGGTACGGGTCGGCCTCGAACGTGCCGAAGTCGTCGCAGACGCAGTGCAGGCGGAAGAACGCGAGCTCGGCGAGAAGGGAGACGGCGTTGAGCCGGCGGCTGCGCGTCAGCCCGCCGTAGATCCGGCGGTAGACCCCGTGCGTCATGTCCGAGGCATTGGTGTCGTCGCGGCTCACAGGCACCCCCGATGCACGACGCGGACGGTCGAGTTCGAGGGGTGGTGGAGGTGGACGAGGCGGGCCTGGATCAGGTCCCACCAGACCAAGGCGCCGCCGCCGTACAGCCGGCTGGACGGCATCGTCAGCCCCCGCGGGCCGGCCGCCCACAGGTCGCGGAGCAGGTTCATGGCGCGCCTCACGCGGGGGGCGGGGCGGTCGTCGAGTGGGATCGGGCACGTTTTGAAGTGAGTACTCAAAGGAAAACTCAAGGGGCGGGTGCTGATCGGGGTTGGTGGGTGGAGACGGGAGAGCGGCGGGCCGAAAGGGCTAGATCCCCGCGGCGCGCAGTTCGAGCTCGGCCCGGCGGTGGGCGGAGACGGTTTTGGCGGGCGGGGGCGGCGCGACGGCCGCGGGCGCCGAGAGCGCGGCGAGGAAGCGGTCGACGGCGGCGGGCGTCGTCACCTTGCGGCCGCCGACCATCCACGTCTCGAGCTTGACCCCCCGCACCCCTCTGTCCGACCACCGCCAGACCGTCGCGAGGTTGGGGCCGCGGCCGTTGTATTGCAGTTGGGGCAGTCGAGCGGCCTCGGGGAGGGTGATCTGGAGATGCACGCCATCGATACGGTTCAAATCGTTGAGCATGAGAGCATTGGAGCGGGAAAATACTCCGCTAAAACTCGTCTGCTCCGTGCGGCAGGACTGCTGCAAAACGTTAGGGTTTCCGGCTAATCCAAAAATGTACTGGGGTATTCTCCGCGAATACTCAGGGGCTGATTTTCGTGAGCGGGTGCAGCGTGTTCGTCCCGCCGCAGTCGGGGGTCGGACAGGTCGGGAACTCGGTTTCCGTCCGCGTCGTCTTGCCGCACCTCTTGCAGAAGTAGCTGACCTTCTTGCCCGTGGGGTTGTGGGGTCGCTTCGCCTTGGCGAAGGCTATGACAGCGGCCTGTGGGATTCGGATGTGCGCGGTGGCCAGCAGAAATAAGTTGACTAGTATCCGCCACGCCTTTCGGCGTACGAAGATCCTGTTGCCGCAACCCTTAACCTTCCGCCCTTGGAGTTCAACGCCGAAGTCTACGCCCTTTTTCCGGATCGTCCGAAGCCGGGAATAGTCGCTCGCAGTCTTGAGTGGCAGACCGATCATCCGTGCTTGCTCGCTCGGGCTAATCAGCTCGTCATCGGCGGCAATTGTTAGATTCGCGGCAGCGGGTGCTGCCGTCGCTAGGGAGACGTCAAGTTTGGGCGGAACCACATTGGCCGTGCCGCTCGCCGCCGCCCCGTAGAGGGGCCGTATCTTCACCCCCTCTGCGTTGGTGGCTGTGGGCGCCTCTGCTTCGCGACCACTGGGCGTGCCGACGGGCAAGCGGCCCGTCCGCTCCTCCAGCACTGGTGTGAGCAACCCGACGAACCGGCGGAGGACGCTGGGCCGCCCTTTGACGACTTCCTGCGCCTGGCCGTTCACGTGGAACGACCGCGGCTCCCCGTCCGTCACGTCGTCGTGCGGCTTGTAATTCAAGTCGAACAGGATCCACGCCCGCCCAGGCTCCGTCCCCACCAAACCTTGCGGGTCTCGGCCCTGTGACGCCCGGGCGGGTTGGTGCTCCCACGGTATCGCCCCACACCGGCCGAGCGCGGACAGGTCGCCTGGGTACGCCGCCAGCGCCGCGAGCAGCAGGACCCGATCGGCCCAGGCGTCGAACTCTGACGGCGGCACGGCCGCGGGTGTTGCCGCCGCGACGCCGCGCAGCACCTGACCGATCTGGTCGACGAGGAGCGGTGGCGGCTCGTCGGCCTCCGCCGCCTCGTCCGGCCCCGGAGGAGGCGGCTGCGGCGCCGGCAGGGCCGCCAGTTCGGCTTCGAGGCGGGCGGCTGCGGCCGCGAAGCGTCTTACGTCGGCGAGCACGAGCCGGCTTGCGGCGGCAAGCGGCTCCTTACAATCCTCCGGGATCGGGAGCCCCTTGATCCGCACGAGCAACGTCTCGTCAATCGCAGGGGCTGCGTGGTCGCCGCCTGGGGGGATGGCAGGATGCGGCGGCGGCATAGGGCCACAGTTTACCGCGACGGGCACACCATGAGGGGACCCGGCCGGATGGGGGACAGCCGGACGTGAAGCGACAACCGCCTCGACGGCTAGCACCTCGGCCTCCAGCCCGCGGGACCAAGCGAGGGCGTCTTCCTGGCGGACCGTGCCGAGCGCCCTGAGCCCCTTGCGAGCGGCGGGAGCGAGCTCCTGGATCCGCCGGCCCGCTTCGCCCCACCATTCCTGCTCGTGGCGGCGGGCGTGCTGCCGGTCGAGATCGGCCGTCGCGTCGGCGTCCTCGTCCGGGTGGCGGGCCCGCTCCGGGCCCTCGATCGTCAGCTCCGGCACCGGCGACCGCGCCCGCCGCTCGCCGAGCACGGCCCGCCGCGCCGCGTCGATCGCGTTCAGCGCGAGCGCGGCGTACCGCGTGTCCGGATCCTTCCTAGGGAACAGCCGCAGCGGCGGGTTCAGGGTCGGGGGCCACCGGTGCGCCGGCGCGTTAACGATGCGCCATATCCCGGCGCACAGGGTCGGCCAGTAGTTGTCGAAGAACCAGACCGCGTTCGCGAAGGCGGCCCGGCCGAACGGAGCCGCGACGTCGCGATCCGTCAGCCGGGGGAGGCCCTGTAGGATCCGGGGCACGTACTCCCAGAGCAGCTGGGCGGCGTTGCGCGGCCACAGGGTAAAGCATTCCTGGGCATGGGGGTCGTGCCAGCGTCCGGGCGGCGCGAGCAGGACCTGCACCTGACCGTCTCCATCCCGGGCGAGCGCGCACGGCGGCCCGAGGATCGCCGTAACGTGATGGTGAACGCCGCCCGGGTCGACAGCAGCCAGTACGATCGGCGAGGGTGTCTGCGGTTGTTGTCGGCGTCCTCTGGGCAAGCCGCGCTCCCGTCCGAGAGGACGCACGGCTGTAATCGATCGAACCGGGGGCGCGTCGGCCGCCCTCGCGCCCTGGGCGGGGCCGTTGCGGCCCACCGATCGGAGCCAGTCTATAGGCAGCTGAGGCCTTTAGGACAGTTGCGCCCCACTGCGCGACACGCGGGCGGGTCACGCGGCAAGCTGAACCACCCACCGTGGGAGCCGGTCCCGGCGCACCCTAATCAGGCGAGGGCGGGGTCGCAGCGTCCCCGTGGTCAGGCCGACGGGGAGGAGAGCCGAGAGGGCGAAGATCGCCGAGCGACCGGCATTCCGCCGGCAGAATTAGCCTCCGGACGGCTGCACTGGCCCCGCAGTGGCGACACCGCAAGTCTGGCGTGATCGAGTTAGGCTGGTCGATTCGCTCCTCGGCAATTACCGTCCCGGGCCCCGCCGGGTCAGGCAGCAGGTACACGTGGACGACCGCGAGCGGGCGGCCACGACACGTCGAACACGTAGGTAGCCGCAACTCTGCCAGCCCCTTCTCCACACGGGTCAGTCTCGAGCTGCGCATGTCTAGTCCTTTCCCAGGGTGTCCGCCGATTGTTGCTGCTGCAGATCCGCCAAGCGTCTCTCGACTGCTTCAAGCCGTTCAGCCGTTTCAAAGTCGACCGGCGGGCCGAGGAGCCGCTGGAACAGCTCGCGGGCGGACGCAATGTCCCCGGCCTTCGCCTGCTCGACGAGCTTGGCGACGACGGCCTCCATGTCGGCGGGCGTGACGGCCTTGAACAGCGCGGCGCGGAGCAGGGCCGCGGACTTCGCGTGCGGGTTGCCGGTCGCGCAGCGGTTCCCGCGGCCGAACTGGCCGTTCGGCTTCCGCCCGCGTTCCTCGCCGTCGCCGTCGCCGTCGCCGTTAGCCGCCGTTGTTGACGGTGGATCGATCATGGCAGGTTATTCGTCGCGGGCCCCGTCAGCCGCAAGGAACGATCAGGACGCGGAAAGCGCGGGGCCTGATCGTTGCCGCCGTGCTCCCTCCTGGTCATTGAGTTGGAGCGCCCTCGCGCCCGCAGGCGAGCTCGGGTCACTCGATCGTGTCGGGCCAGTCCTTGAACGCCCACACGCTGTCCTGATGGTTCTCCACCATCGACCGAAACTCGGGCACCGGGGCGTCCGGGTCGAGCCGGAGCGCCCCGCCGGTGGCAGCCTGCTTAAACTCCTCGGAGCGGAAACGGCCCGCGTTGTTCGGGCTCCGGGCCTCGCCACGCAGGTAACCTGCCCCAGAGCCCCGTGCCGCCCGCCGTCGCGCTCGCTCCCCTTGCCGACGACGATCGAGGTGATCGGCGGGAGCTTCTGCTCATCGCAGCGGCGGATGATCCGGTGGAGCACGGACGCGAGCGGCCGTCCGCCGGGGCCGAGCCTGATGCCGGTGGCGTCGGCGATCTCGCCGTAGGGGGTCACGCGCCCGCGGGAGACCACCTCGCGGGCCAGGTGGCGGTAGACGGCAGCGACTCGCTCTTCCTGCGTCATAACGTGTCCTCCTGCCCGCGCGACGCGAACGCCATCGCGTCGGCCCCGATCACACCGCGTACTTGTCCGCCCCCTGCTTGCGGGCCTGGCCGAGCGAGACCAGCGTGTCGAGCAGCTCCATGACGGTCGCGGCCTTGGCGGCCTTAAAGCGGGCGGCGACTTCCTTGGCCGACATCGGGCCGGCCGACTGACCGAGCACGGTCCGCACGCCCTTGGCCTGCTCGGCGAGGGTCTTGGGCCACGCGATCTTCGCCGCCTTGGCGGTCTTGCCGGTCTTGCCCTTCGCGGGGGTCGCCCGGCCGTCGCCGTCGGCGGGGGCGAGGCCTAGGTCGCCCTGCACGGGGCGGCCGCCCTGCGGGTTCTGGAACTCCGGGCGGAGGTAGCGGACGATCCCCCGCCGCTCCTCGTCGGCCCGCTCTCGGTTGAGGTCGACCAGGCGCTGGAGGATCTGCTCGTCGGCTAGGTCGCGCGGCCAGCCGTACGCGTCGAACACGGCGGCGTCGAGGTCGTCGTGGAGCTGCTTGTGGACCGAGACGAGGCCTTGCTCGTGGACGGCCTTGTCCTTGGCCGTCAGCTCCTCGCCGGCGCGGAGCTTTTCTAGGACGTTGTACATGTCGGTCAGTGTCAGGCCGGGGTGGGCAGCCTGCTGGCGCTTGCGGTGCGCGTCGAGTTGTTCGGCGAGGTCGCGGATGGTTTGCCTTTGGGCGTCGGCTGCGGCGGGGAAGGGGAAGGGGTCAAAACAGGTGCTACTGATCCAAAGGGGCCGGTCTTCCAACGTACTGCCGGCGCAGAGCATCCAAGTCACATGTACGCGCGACTGCAAGACTCCGAGGACATACGGGTCATCGGTGGCGATTACATACGCGTTGTGGTCGATTGCAGTACGCGGATCTTCAAACTGGAACAGCCGATGCTTCGCCGCGAAGTTGGTGACGCACATTCTCCTCAAGCCCAATGTCGCGGCGCGAAGCCCCGGCCTAGCCTCTCCCCAGATCCACCACCTCTCGCGGTGATTCTTCCGCTTCGCTTGGTCCCGCAACGGCTTCACGGTCATTAGGAGGTGTTGGTAAAGTGCGGCGTATTCCTCTTGCGCCCTCGGCTTATCAAAGCCGAAGAGGTCGACGACATACCGAGACGACGAGCCTGCTAAAAGGTCTTTACCGTTCTTCCATACACGTAGGACGGGGAGTCGCGCGGGCTCAGTAATCCCCAATGCCGCTCGGTCGTCCTCTTCGAGTACAAAGCCCTTACCCACTAGGACGAAACCTTGAAAACAGACGCCGTCGTTCGCGGCAAGCGGCACTACAGACGTGATGTTCGCTCCCGTGGATAGGTCGGAATGGATCGGGCCTGCAACGTATCTCAACTCCACTTCCGTCTCGTCCTCATCCGCGTCGAACTCGCGATGTACCAATGCTAACGAGCTTGCCCCTGGACCCGCTTGTGCGCCGACACTCATCGAGATCCGCACGGCGGCCCCGTTGGCTGAGTCCACCCAAGGATGATCGGGAATTGCGAACCGAAGCGCGACTCCGTCCTTAAGCCAACGGTCTATCACCTTACGATTAAACGTCTGTGTCAGGCTGTTTGTCGCAATTAGGCCGAATCGCCGGATCTGGCCATTTCGCGCGGCTTGGGCAGCCTTATCCCACCAGTACATCACGAGATCGCTGGTTTCGCTAACCTCCGGGAACGCAAGTCGGATCGCTTGCGCGTACCCGTCGCCGAGCGCAAGCCTCATTCGCTTATTCCCAATGAACGGCGGGTTCCCCACAACAAACTGGGCCGCGGGCCACTCCGCCTTGCGGGCGTTCACGTACCGGTACACCGGCACCCGCGCCGACTCGTCGGGCACGTCCTCGCCCGTGACCGGGTGCCGCTGGAACGATCGCCCGTCCCACCGGCTGACCGGCTTGCCCTGCTCGTCCGTGACCAATTCCTTCCCATCGTACGCCAGCACCGCGTCCCGATTCTCGATGTTGTTGAACGCCCGCAGCACCGGCTCGCGCGGCAGCGTGTCCCGGTGCGTCCGGAAGTACCACTGCAAGTAGCCGATCCACAGCACGAGGTCCGCGATCGCGGCGGCGCGCGGGTTGATCTCGATCCCGAGGAACTGGTGCGGGTCGACCGTCTTGCCCAGCCCCTCGATGTCCATCTGCGCCTCGCCGAGCTGCGCCAGCCAGTCCCGCACCTCCCCCTCCAGGTCCTTCATCCGGGCCATCGCGACGTACAAAAAGTTCCCGGTGCCGCACGCCGGGTCGAGCACGCGGACGTTTGTCAATTTGTCGAGGAACGCGACCGCCTCGGCCACGGCCTCCTTCCGCTTGCCGGCCGTCGCCAGCGCGAGCGACGCGGCGCGGGCCGCGTCCCAGTCCTCGCGGAGCGGCTCGATGATCGTCGGCAGCACCAGCCGCTCGACGTACGCCCGCGGCGTGTAGTGCGCGCCGAGCTTGTGCCGCTCGATCGGCGACAGCGCCCGCTCGAGCAGCGTGCCGAAGATCGCCGGCTCGACGTCCCGCCAGTCGGCCGCGGCCGCCCACGTCAGGATCGCGAGCTGCTCCTCGGTCAGGTCCAGCGCGTCGGTCTCCTCGAACAGCCCGCCGTTGAACCGGAGCAGCTTCTGCCGCAAGACGGGCGAGAACTCGGTGCCGGTCGCCATCTCCCGCTAGACGTGCGGGAGCGTGTGCTTCAGGTTCTTCGCCTGCCCCTTCAGGCTCTTGAGCAGGTTGGTGAACGCGTCGTCCTTGATCAGCTTGACGTCCTCGGCGAACAGCGTGAACAGGCACCGCATCAGGAAGTGGGCGACCGCCTCGGGCGCGTGGCCGGCGGCCTCCAAGCTCTTCGCGAGGTTCGCGAGCAAATCGGCGATGTCGCGGGTCACCTTGGCCGCGATCCGCGACGGGTCGAGGGAGAGCGGGTCGGCCCAGACGGCGCGCAGGCGGGCGAGCACCTCGGGCCTGGCGAGGTCGGCCAGGTGCGTGCGGTGGGAGAGCGCGTCCGGGAACGGCGTGTACACCTTGCCGAGGCGGTAGAAGTCGGCGTACAGCTCGACCGAGTAGCCGACGTCGACCACGAGCAGGAACGGCGGGTTGTCGTCCGGCAGGGCGCGGACGTAGCTCTCGGCCTGGCCGCGGGCGGCGATCATCGCCGCGTCCCACCCCTTGGTGCCGCGCTCGCCGTGCCCGCGGCGGCGCGGGGCGGTGTCGGTCAGGAGCGCGGGGGCGTCCTCCCGCTTCGACTGGCTCCCCTGCTTGGTCTCGCAGACGAAGCAGCCGCGCTTGTAGAGGTCGATCCGGCCGGCGGACGTCGAGCCGTCGGCGTGGCGGAACGTGACCGCCTTCTCGAACACGTAGGTGTTCCTGGCGTCGTCCGGGACGGAGGGGTGGGGCGGGTCGACGCCCAGCAGGGCGCACAGCTCGGACAAGAACAACTGGTAGTTCGCGCGCTCGCCCGCGCCCGAGTCTTGCCAACGCTCTACAAACGCCGCGGCACCCTTGGCAGTGGACATGTGCCAACGGTTATACGGCATCGCCTGCGGGCGGAGTAGTCGGGCGTGGTAGTTCAGGCAGCCACCGCGCAACCGGTTTCGCCGCGCCTACCGGCGCGCACGGCACCGGCGGCGGGTGGAGAAGGGCGCGGACGTAGCCTCGGCCTCCCCCAAGGAAACAATAGCCGCGGCGTCTACCCCATCGTCCTGCGGTTGCGGTACGCTCGGCGGCGGGAGGCGGTGTCCCTCCACTGCGCCGGGGCGTCCTCGCACTCGGCGGCGCTCCGTTTTCAGAGATCGCCGGCTTTCGTCGCGTCGGCCGCCGCCTCAGCAGCCCGCAACTCCTCGTCCGCCTCCTGCCGCAGTACCCGCCAGATCAGCCAGTTCTCGACCACGCCGCCGCGGCCGAGGTCCGACTCCCCCGGCCGCGGCGAGTCCGTCGCCATCCGCTCGTCCGCCGCCCGCAGCGCCGCCCGCGCCGCGGCCAGCCGCCCGAGCTTCGCCAGCGCCATCGCCCGCACCGCGTCGCATGCCGACCGCCCCGCCGGGTTCTCCGCCCCCAGCCCCTCGCCGGACTGCGCGAGCGCGACGACCGCCGCCTCGTACTCCCCGGCCCGGTACTTCGCCAGCCCGTCGCTCTGGCGGAACCACGGCCCGAACCCGCCCGGCCCGGGGACGGCCGCCACCGCCGCCCCGACCCTCACCCGCGCCGCCCGCACCTCGTCCGCCGACCGCTCCACCAGCAGTCGCAGCTTCGCGCACCGCTCGGGCACCCACACCGGCGACGCCTGGTCCGCGTACTTCTTCCACATCGCCTCCGCCGTCCGCTCGTACCCCCCGCGGTCGCCGAGGAACAACTGCAGGCACGCGAGCTGGTACAGCCGCCAGTGGTCGGACTCGCCCAGCTCGACCGCCCGCCTCAGGTCCGCCTCCGCCTCCGCGAACGCGCCCAGCCGCCCGTGCGCCTCGCCCCTGGCCCCGAAGACTGCCGCGTCCCCGCCCCCCTCCCGCAGCTCCCGCGTGTGAACGGCCACGAGCGTCCGCAGGTACGGGATCGCCTCCCGCCCGGCCGCCGGCATGTCGTCCTTCAACGCCAGCAGTTGAACCAGGTCCATCTGCACCCCGGCCAGCCGCGGGTCGTCCGCCGCCATCGTCCGCGCGGCGACCGCGCCCGCCGCCCGCGTCAGCCGCTCGCCCCCCTGCTTGTCCCCCATGGCCGCCCGGACCCGGCCGCGCAGCGACGCCGCGACCGCCACGTCCCCGTGCTCCGGCCCGTGCAGCCCTTCCAACAGCCGCACCGCCTCCGTCAGGTGCCGCTCGGCCGCCTGCCGCTCCCGCGGGGCCGCGGCCGCCATCATCGACATCAGCGGCGCCGCCGGCCGCGTCGCCCCCGCCGGCTCCCGCTCCCGCGGCGGCGACGGTGCCGCCGCCGTCACCGGCGCCATCGTGTACAGCCGGGCCAGCGTCACCCGCACCGCCGCCTCGACCGCCGGCTGTCCCCGGTAGACCCCGCGCTCGACCCGCGCCGTCGCCGCGTCCAGCACCTGCCGCAGCCGGTCGCCGCCCGTCTGCCGCGCGTTCGCCGCGTCGGCCGACGCGATCAGCTCCTGCACGAACCGGTTGACCGCGACCGCCCGCCCGGCCGCCCGCTCGGCCGCCGCCCGCTGCTCGGCCTCCGCCCCCCGGGCCAGGACCGCCGCGTCCCGCTCGGCCCGCGCCCGCACCAGCGCGGCCGCCGCCACCACCAGCCCGAGCACGAGCGCGGCCGCGACCGCCCCGGCCGCCGCCAGCGGCCCGCGGTACCGCCGCGCGAACTTCCGCGCCCGGTACGCCCGGCTCGGCGGCCCGGCCTGCACCGGCTCGTCCGCCAGGTACCGCCCGACGTCCGCCGCGACCGCGCCGGCCGACTCGTACCGCCGGGTCCGGTCCTTCTCCATGCACCGCATCACGACCCAGTCCAGCTCCCCGCGCACCAGCCGCCCGAGCCGCGCGCCGTCCGTCCGCTGCCGCCCGGCCACCTCGAGCAGCGCGGGTCCGCCCAGCGCGCTCAGCCGCGTGCTCGGCGGCGGCGGCTCGACCTCGCGGATGATCCGCTGCACCTCGCCCAGCGCCGCCTCCCGGAGCTGCCGCGGGTCGAACGGGGTCGACCCGGTCAGCAGCTCGTACAGCAGCACCCCGAGCGAGTACACGTCGCTCCGCGTGTCGACGTCCAGCCCGCCGGCCTGCGCCTGCTCCGGGCTCATGTACGCCGGCGTCCCGACCATCTGCCGGAACTCGGTGAACAGCGTCCGCTCGGTCAGCCGGCTCTGGGTCGCCTTCGCGATCCCGAAGTCGATCACCTTCGGCACCGGCCGCCCGTCCCGCAGCCCGACCAGCACGTTGCTCGGCTTCAGGTCGCGGTGGATCACCCCTTTCTGGTGCGCGTGCTGGACGGCCAGGCACACCTGCGCGAACAGCTCCAACCGCGCCCGCGTGTCCAGCCGGTTCTGGTCGCAGTAGTCGGTGATCGGCACGCCGGCGACCAGGTCCATCACGAAGTAGGGCCGCCCGGCTTCGGTCGCCCCCGCGTCCAGTACCCTGGCGATGTTCGGGTGGTCCATCATCGCCAGCGCCTGCCGCTCGGCCTCGAACCGGGCGACGACCTGGCGGGTGTCCATCCCGACCTTGATCACCTTCAGCGCGACCCGGCGGCGGACCGGCCGCTCCTGCTCGGCCATGTACACGACGCCGAACCCGCCCTCCCCGATCACCTGCAGCAGCCGGTACGGCCCGACCCGCGTCCCGACCGCCGCCTCGGGCCCGCCGGGCGGCGGCGCGGCGTCCACCGTCGACTCGGCCAGGAACCCGTCGTTCCCGTCCAGCGCCGCCAGCAGCGACTCGACCTCGCGGCGCAGCCCCGCGTCGCCGCCGCACGCGCGGTCGAGGTACGCGGCCCGCTCGGCCGGCGGCAGGTCCGCCGCCCCGTCCAAGATCTCCCGCACCCGCACGCCCGCGTCGTCGTTCGTCGCCCCGGTGTTCGTCGCCGTCGTCGGCATGTCCGTGTTCCTCCGTCGCTGCCGCGAAGGGTGTCGAGGGGTCGTCCGGGGCGTGCCGCGCCGGCACCCGCGCGTCACGCGCCGTCCGGCGACCCGAGCTCCCGCGCGAGCCACGCGCGGGCGTACGTCCAGTCCCGCTTGACCGTCCGGGCCGTCACGCCCAGCGCGGCCGCGGCCTCCTCGGTGCTCAGCCCCGCGTAGAACCGCAGCCGCACGACCGCGGCCACGCGGGCCGACACCCGCTCCTCCAGGCGGGAAACCGCGTCGTCCAGGGACACGATTTCCTCCACCCCCTCGTCCGACGCCAGGTCGAGCACGCTCCCGAGCGGCACCCGCCGCCGCCCGCCGCCCCGCTTCTGGACGCCGCGGGCCCGCGCGTGGTCGACCAGGATCCGCCGCATCGCCTCGGCCGCCGCGAAGAAGAAGTGCGCCCGGTTCGCCCACGCCCCGCCCGCCGCCCCCGTACCCGCGTTGCCTTCGCCTTCGCCCCCGACGCCCCCGACCAGCCGCACGTACGCCTCGTGCACCAGCGCGGTCGCCTGCAGCGTGTGCCCGGCCCGCTCCTCGGCCATCCGCCGCCCGGCCAGCCGCCGCAGCTCGTCGTACACCGCCGGGAACAGCGCGCCGGCCGCGTCCGCCCGGCCCGCGCCCACCGCTGCCAGCAGCCGCGTCACGCGATCCGACGACTCCGCCGAAGGGTCCGACATAGCCCGATTCACCCGCCCGAGGCCCGCCGACACGCCACCACCACCGCCCCCCTGCCGATTGTCCCGACCCCCACCGACCCGTGCAAGCATTTAAGACACAAAGACCGCCCCCTCCGCCGCCACCAGAAATTCCTGTCCCCCCTCGTCACGAATCCCCGCCTGTACGACCGGCGGCCCAGGACGTGGCCCGCCAGAAAGGTTCCCGCCATGCCGACGATGACAGCAATGCCGACGACGCCGACTACCGCAACAGCCCCGACGCCGACCCGGATCCGCGTCCGCCCCCGCTACTCCGCCCCCCTCCCGACGACCACGCCCCCCACCGCGCGCCGCCACAAAGCCCCCGCCCCGCCGCCCGCCGCGCCAATCAACTGGCCCGACGTCGCCCTCCGCACCCTCGCGGCCTTCCTCGCGACCGCCCTCGCCCTCACCTGCCTCGCCGCCGTCGTCTGGGGCACCGTCCGCCTCGGCCACGACTACGCCCGGGTCGTCCGCGACCGTGCAAACGCGTGCTCCACGACCGACGGACCGGTCATCCCGTTGCACGACGGCGGCTTGTGGAGCCGCGATCGATGATGGCCGGCGTGGCGCCCGAGCGTCCTCAGGGCGGCCTGCAGGAGCAGGCAGCCAACGCCGGGCTCGGGAACCGCGGTGACGGTCGCGGGCGCGGGGGCCCTGGTTCGCGGTCGAGGCGGCGGACACTTGGAGGGGTCAAAGTCTCGGCCCGCCTGGGTAGTTCTACCCATTGCGGCGATGCCGGCGATCACGATACTGCCCGGCCTGGGCCGGCGCGGTACTCCCCGAAGAAGGTTCCCCCCCTTCCTTCTTCAATCGCCCGGCCCTTTTTACGCGCCGGCCGAGCGTGCCGCCCCGCCCGACGCGGCCCCCGGCCCGCTCGACCCGTAGCCCGGGCCTTCCCGATGGCACTCCCGAACGTCGACCGGCCGCCGCCCCCGCCCCGCGTCCTCGTGGTCAACGACGACCCGGACGTGCTGGTCGTGGTCGGCCGGCTCCTGTCCCGGGTCGGGGTCGACGCCGTCCCGGCCGCGACGTGCGCGACGTGCGCGGCGGCGCGGGCGGCCGCGGCCGGCGGGCGGGTCACGGCCGCGGTCGTCGGATCGATCCTGCCGGACGGGGACGGGCTGGCCCTGGTCGGGGAACTGCGGCGGCTCCACGGGTGCCGGGTGGTCGTGCTCGGCACGGCCGGCGAGGCGCCGGACCGGTTGCCGGCCGGGGTCGACGCGTGGCTGACCCGGCCGCTCGACGACGACGACGCGGCGCTGCGGGCCGCGCTCGCGCGGCTGGCCGGTGCCGCCGCCGCCGCCGCCGCCCGGCCGACGTGAGGTAGGCTCCTAGGCTGGCGGATCGGCCTCCCTCCCGGACCGGCCGCCGGGCGTGACGGAGCGGCATCCGTTTAACGCGTTCGCACCGGAACCGGCCTCGAGTATCCTCGCGGGTCGTCGGGACGAGAACGATCAACGCATTTCCAGCGAGCAAGGACGGTGCGCGTGACGCAGCCAGACCGCGAGTCCGCGGGCCGAGACCCCTCGCCGCCGGCGTCGGAGCTGGAGGGCTACTTCCGGGCGATCATCGAGTCGTCGGACGACGCGATCGTCGGCAAGGACCTGAACGGGGTCGTGCGGAGCTGGAACCCGGGCGCCGAGCGGATCTTCGGGTACGCGGCCGCGGAGATGGTCGGCCAGCCGATCACCCGCCTGTTCCCGCCCGACCGGCTGGACGAGGAGCCGGAGATCCTCCGGCGGATCCAGCGGGGCGAGCGGGTCGACCACTTCGAGACCGTCCGCGTCCGCAAGGACGGCACGCCGGTCGCCGTCTCGGTCACGATCTCGCCGGTCCGCGACCGCGACGGGCGGGTCGTCGGCGCGTCGAAGGTCGCGCGGGACGTCACCCCGGCCGCCGAGCTCGAGGCCCGGTTCCGGGCGATCGTCGAGTCGTCGGACGACGCGATCGTCAGCAAGGACCTGGACGGCGTGATCCGCACGTGGAACCGGGGGGCCGAGCGGGTGTTCGGGTACGCGGCCGCCGAGGTCGTTGGCCGGCCGGTCACGGTCTTGTTCCCGCCCGACCGGCTGGGCGAGGAGGCCGCGATCCTCGGCCGGCTGCGGGCCGGCGAGCGGGTCGAGCACTACGAGACCGTCCGCCGCCGGAAGGACGGGGCGCTGATCGACGTGTCGCTGACCGTGTCGCCGGTCCGGGACGCGACCGGGCGGGTCGTCGGCGCGTCGAAGATCGCCCGGGACATCACGGACCGCCGGCGGATGGAGGAGGCGCTGCGGGACGAGGGGCGGGTCCTCGAGCTGCTGAACCGCACCGGGACCGCGATCGCGTCCCAGCTCGAGCTCCAGGCGCTGGTGCAGGCCGTGACCGACGCGGCCACGCAGCTGAGCGGCGCGCGGTTCGGCGCGTTCTTCTACACGACGGCCGGTCCGAAGGGCGAGTCGATGCTCCTGTACACGCTGAGCGGCGCACCGCGCGAGGCGTTCGAGCGGTTCGGCCACCCGCGCGCGACCGCGCTGTTCGGCCCGACGTTCCGCGGCGAGGGGACGGTCCGGGTCGACGACGTGCTTGGCGACCCGCGGTACGGCACGATGGCCCCCCACCACGGCATGCCGCCCGGGCACCTGCCGGTCCGCAGCTACCTGGCCGTGTCGGTCGTGTCGCGGTCGGGCGACGTGCTCGGCGGGCTGTTCTTCGGCCACCCGGACGCCGGCGTGTTCACGGACCGCACCGCCCGCCTGATCGAGGGCGTCGCGGCCCAGGCCGCGGTCGCGATCGACAACGCCCGGCTGTACGACCGGGTCCGCCAGGCCGCGGCCGAGCGCGAGCAATTGCTGGGGGCCGAACGGGCCGCCCGGGCCGAGGCCGAGCGGGTCAGCCTGATGAAGGACGAGTTCCTCGCGACGCTCAGCCACGAGCTGCGGACGCCGCTGAACGCGATCCTCGGGTGGGCCCAGATCCTGCGGTCCGGCGGCGGCGGCGGCGGCGGCTTGGACGAGCACGTGGCCGAGGGGCTGGACGTGATCGAGCGGAACGCGCGGGTGCAGACCCAGCTGATCGAGGACCTGCTCGACATGAGCCGGATCGTCAGCGGGAAGGTCCGCCTCGACGTCCAGCGGGTCGACCTGCAGGACGTCGTCAAGGCGGCCGTCGCGTCGGTCCGCCACTCGGCGGATCAGAAGGGGATCCGGCTGCAGGTCGTGCTCGACCCGCTGGCGGGCCCGGTTCGCGGCGACCCGAACCGGCTGCAGCAGTGCTTCTGGAACCTGCTGTCCAACGCGATCAAGTTCACGCCCAAGGGCGGCAAGGTGCAGGTCGGGCTGGAGCGGGTCAACAGCCACCTGGAGGTGTGCGTGACCGACACCGGGCAGGGAATCCGCCCGGAGTTCCTGCCGCACGTGTTCGAGCGGTTCCGCCAGGCGGACGCCTCGACCACCCGCAGGCACGGCGGGCTCGGGCTCGGGCTGTCGATCGTGAAGAACCTGGTCGAGCTGCACGGCGGGAAGGTGCGTGCCAAGAGCGCGGGCGAGGGCCAGGGCGCGACGTTCTGCATCGAGCTGCCGGTCGTGGTCGTGCACCCGCCGGACGACGGGGCCGCCCGGGCCCACCCTCGCGCCGGGGGCCTGACCGGGGGCTGCGCAGGGACGATGGACGCGGCCGACCACCCGCCGCTCGGCGGGATCACGGTGCTGGCGGTCGACGACGAGCCGGACGCCCGGCACCTGATCAAGCGGGTGCTGGAGGACTGCGGCGCGCGGGTGCTGCTGGCGGCGTCGGCCGCCGACGGCTTGGAGGTCGTGCAGCGCGAGCGGCCGGACATGATCGTCAGCGACATCGGGATGCCGGACGTCGACGGGTACGCGTTCATCCGCCAGGTGCGGGCGCTGCCGCCCGACGCCGGCGGGCGGACGCCGGCCGCGGCCCTGACGGCGTTCGCGCGGTCGGAGGACCGGACGCGGGCCCTGCGGGCCGGGTACCAGTCGCACGTGGCCAAGCCGGTCGAGCCGGCCGAGCTGACCGCCGTCGTCGCCAGCCTCGCGACGCGGCGGTGAGCGGCGGCCCCGAGCGGATCGTCGCCGGTCCGCTGGGGTCCGCCGCGACAAGCCTAAAGGTCAGGTGCCCGTCTCCACGGCGCCACCATCCGAGGCGCGCAATCGGTCGGCGGAACGCCGGGCGGCGATCAACCGTGGACGGCGGCTCCCGCCGCATCTGGTTGTTCGGCCACCTCGGGGCGTCCGGCGCCTGATCGTCCACGACCAGCCGCCAACCGCGGCGACGCGGAGGGGCCCGCGCCGGGCGGACGGGCGGCGGTCGTCGGAGTCTCCGAGTGCGGCAGCGTCCCTAAGCCCGCACGATCGCGGGGCGCGCAACGGCACGCGCGGCCGGGCGCGTCGGCGGGTGGCCGGCCGCGGGACGACGGGCCGGCGGCGTCGGCTGCGTTGCCGGTATCGGGCCCAGCAGCGCCTCAGCCTCCCGCCGGGCCGCCCTGTTAATTGCCCACTGGTCGGCAGCTTCCGGCACAGGCCCGCTCGCGGTGCGCGCGCCCATCCCGTCGTACGCGCGCACGGCGTCCGCGAACGTCTCGCGCGCCGCGGCCGGCCGCCCGGCGCGGTGCTCGGCGACCGCGGCGTAGACCAGCGCCGTCCCCCACATCGGCGCCGACGCCCCCTCACGCACCTGCCTCAGTACGGCAGCTGCCCGGTCGTACTCCCCCGCGCGCAGCAGGGCCATCCCACGGGCGAGGTGCATGAACGGCCGCATCCAGTCGTACGGGCCGACGTCGCGCCCCTTCGAGAGCAGCGCCGCGACGCGGGTGACCACGTCCGGCGACGCCGGCGCGATCAGGCACGCGCGGGCGATCCGCCCGACCGCCGGCACGGACGGCGGCCGGTCGGCGTGGCGGGCCAACATCGCGTCGCACACCCGCCGGTAGCCGGTCGTGTCGCCCGCCTCGAAGTAGAAGTGCGCGGCCCGGCACATCCAGAAGTACGACGCCGGGTCGTCGGCCGCCAGATCGCCGGCGCGTTCGTAGTCCGCCGCGGCCTCCCGGAACCGCCGGTGCCGCTGGTGGAACACGGCCCGGGGCGTGTAGACCAGCGGGTCGTCCGGCCGGAGCGCGACCGCGCGGTCGTACTGCGCCCTGCACTGCTCCTCGGACATCCGCCCCTCGAGGAACCCGGGCAGCGCGGCGGCCGCGGCGGCCTCGCCCTTGGCGCGCAGGATGTCGCCGAGCAATTTGACCGGCCACTTCGACTCGGGGTGCTCAGCGGGGAGCGACGCGTGGAACGTCGCCAGCCACACGCGGAGGTGCGCCTCGGCCGTCGCCGTGTCGCCGCGCGAGTTGACCTTCCCGATCAGACCCAGCAGCGCAGCGCGGGCGTGCGGGTGGCCGTGATCCATGGTCACGCGGGTCAGGTGCATCGACCGGCGGGCCAGCGCCTCCGCGCCGGCCGCGTCCCCTTGCGCGGACCGCATGTTCGACAGGTTCCCGAGTCCGATCGAGATCGAGGCGTCCTCGTCGCCCCGGTGCTTGCGGTTGAGGTCGAGGTACTCCGTCATCACCCGCTCGGCGTCCGCCGTGCGGCCGACCTTGCCCAGCAGCAGCGCTTGGATGTTGACGCTGTTGAGGATGTCGACCTCGTGGACCTTCCCGTCCCGGACGAGCCGGCGGCTGATGTCGACGCACTCGTCGATCGCGGCCAACCCTTCGGCCGCCCGGTCGAGGCTCATGTACAGCCACGCGAGGTCGGCCAGACTGGCGGAAAGCGGCCCGTCGTCCCCCAGTCGGCGCCGCAGTTCGACCGACCGGCGATGGTGCGCGAGCGCCGGCTCGAGCATCGCCAGCTTTTCGCACGTAATTCCCAGTGTCTTACGGACCCGCGCCTCGACCTCCGGCTGGGCCGCCAGCGTACCGGCGTCGAGCCGGCGCGCCGCTTGGTTCAACACGTCCTCTAGCGACATCCGCTGCCGCGCCCGGTCCGGGTTGCCGGCGGACAGCATCTCCTCCAAGAACCGGGCGGCCGCCTCCGCCGAGCCCCGCGCCTTCTCCGCCTGCCCCCGCGCCGCCTCGGCCGTCGCCTGTGCGGCCCGGGCGGCCCGCGCTTGGTCGGCCTCCCCCTCCCGCGCCCGCACCGCCTGGTCCCGCTCGGCGCCCGCCCGCACCAGCCCGGCCGTCGTCCCCGCGATCCCCAGCAGCAGCGCGGCCGCGACCGCCCCGCCGGCCGCGAGCAGCCCCCGGTTCCGCCGCGCCCACTTCCGCGCCCGGTAGAGCGCGCCCGGCGCCGCCGCCGCGACCGGCTCGTCCGCCAGGTACCGCCGCACGTCGTCCGCCAGCGCGGCGGCCGTCTCGTACCGCCGGTCCCGGTCCTTCTCCAGGCACCGCATCACGACCCAGTCGAGCTCCCCGCGCACCGCCCGCCCGAGCCGCCCGCCGTCCGTCCGCCGCCGGGCGGCGACGCCCGCCAGCGTCTCGCCCGGCAGCGCGCCGACCCGGGTGCTCGGCCGCGGCGGGTCGACCTCCCGGATGATCCGCTGGATCTCCCCGTACGCCTTCGACCGCAGTTCGGCCGCCGCGAACGGCGTCGTCCCGGTCAGCAGCTCGTACAGGAGCACGCCCAGCGAGTACACGTCGCTCCGCGTGTCGACGTCGACCCCGCCGCCCGCGTCCGCCTGCTCCGGGCTCATGTACTCCGGCGTGCCGACCATCTGCCGGAACTCGGTGAACAGCGTCCGCTCGGTCAGCCGGCTCTGGGTCGCCTTCGCGATCCCGAAGTCGATCACCTTCGGCACCGGCCGCCCGTCCGCCGTCGCGACCAGCACGTTGCTCGGCTTCAGGTCCCGGTGGATGATCCCCTTCTGGTGCGCGTGCTGCACGGCCCGGCACACCTGCGCGAACAGCCCGAGCCGGTCGGCCAGCGGGAGCTGGTGGGCGTCGCAGTAGTCCGTGACCGGCACGCCCCGCACCAGCTCCATCACGAAGAACGGCCGCCCGCCGTCGGTCGCGCCGGCGTCGAGCACCCGCGCGATGTTCGGGTGGTCCATCAGCGCCAGCGCCTGCCGCTCGGCCTCGAACCGGGCGACGACCTGCCGCGTGTCCATCCCCAGCTTGATCACTTTGAGCGCGACCCGGCGGCGGATCGGGTGCTCCTGCTCGGCCATGTACACGACGCCGAACCCGCCCTCCCCGATCTGCTCGAGCAGCTTGTACCGGCCGCCGGCGATTCGGTCGCCCGAAGCGACCGGCGACCGCCCGATCGCGGCCGAGTCGGCGGCCGCAGGCGGCGACCCGAGGTCGGCGGCCGCGACCGTCGCCAGCCCCTCCCCGACCGGCCGAAGCTCGTCGGCCAGCGTCCGGAACGGCGTCGGCAGGTCCGCGGCGGCCAGCAGCCGCTCGACCTCCCGCCGGAGCCCGGCGTCCGCCCCGCACGCCGCGTCCAGGTACGCCGCCCGCTCGCCCGCCGGCAGCGCCCGCGCCCGCAGGAACACGTCCGACGCCCGTTGGAACTCGTTCGGGTTCACGCGCGCCCCTCCCGCGGCCGGTCGCCACGGCCGGACTCGGCCGCCAGGTCGGGCCGCAGCTCGGCGGCGAGCCAGGCCTTGGCGACCGTCCAGTCGTCCGCGACCGTCGACCGCGACACCCCCAGCACGTCCGCGACCTGCTCGTTGGTCATCCCCGCGAACACCTTCAGCTCGACCACCCGGCTGCGGCGCGGGTCCAGCTCGGCCAGCCGCTTGAGCAGGTCGTCGAGCTCGAGCACCTCGACCTCCCTCCGGGCCGCCGCCGACGGCGCCACCGCCGCCCCGGCGAGCGTCACCCGCCTGCCCGCCGCCGACCGCTTGTCCGCGTCCCGGCGGCGCGCGTGGTCGACCAGCACGTTCCGCATGGCGACCGCCGCGACCGCCATGAAGTGCGCGCGCCCGGCCCACCGCCGGTCCTGCCCGAGCAGCCGGAGGTACGCCTCGTGCACCAGCGCGGTCGGCTGGAGCGTGTGGTCGGCCCGCTCGCGGCCGAGGTACGACGCCGCCAGCGCCCGCAGCTCGGCGTACACCAGCGGCGCCAGCGCGTCCGCCGCGGCGGGGTCGCCGGCGGCGACCCGCGACAAGAGCTGCGCGACCGACGGCCGCGCGGCGGGGGCCGCCGCGGCCGACGCCCCCGGCGACGCGGACCCCTCCGACCCGTCCTTGAAGTCCGACACGCGAAAGCCTCCCACGTCGCCGACCGGTGCCCCCGCCGTCCCGATCCCAGCCACTTCCATCACGTTATAGCGCAAGCCGGTCCCGGAGCGCCCGGCGGGATTCTACCAACCGTCGACACGGACGCGGAAAAATCGCGCGCCGCGCGCCCGCCGGTCGGGCGCGCGGCGGCGTTCCCGCGCTTACCGGGTCGGGGGCCGCGGTGCGGGTTGCACGGCGCGGCCGTCCCGCGAATCGCACTTAGCCCCGGTCAAGGGAGAGGAAGGTACCGCATGAATGCCCGCCGCCCGAATCTGAAGCGGATCGTTTTCACGTCGTGTGTCGTGCTCGCCGCGGTCGGAGGGGGGGCGACCGCCCGGGCCGCCACCGTTTACGCGACGGGGTTCGAGAACCCGCCGTTCGCCAGCGGGTCGCAACTGCTCGGCCAGGACGGGTGGAGCACCGCGATCCCGCCGTTCCTCAACCCGTCCGGGGCCGTGATCGCGACCGCCGCGCCGGCGTCCGGGCAGCAGCACGTCCAGGTCAGCGGCGCCGCGCTCCAGGCCGCGGCCGAGGTCGCGCCGTACACGGCGATCGGGTCGTACCGCCGCCCGGTCGACTACGACACCGCGGCGACCGGCCTCCGCGTCGTCCGCGTCCAGGCCGACGTCCGGCTCGACGGCCCGGCGACGACGGTCGGCACCGACGCGGCCGCCGCCAGCCTGGCCGCCCGCTCGGGCAGCGGCCCGGTCGGCGAGATCGAGATCAGCTCGGACGGGCGGGTCAACGCGTTCGCCGCCAACGTCGCGCCCGGCGCCGCCCCGACGTTCAGCGCGCCGGTCACGCTGGGCGCGTACCACACGCTGCTGATCGAGGTCGACTTCGCGGCCGACACGTACCGGTTCTTCGTCGACGGCGCGGCGCTCGGCACCCCGCTCGCGTTCGAGCCCGGGTTCACGTCCGACGTGCTGTCGCGCGGCGCGCTGGTGACGTATACGCGCCTCGCCGCCGACGGCCGCGACGACTACACGTACCGGTTCGACAACTTCAGCGTCTCCGCCGTCCCCGAACCGGGCGGCCTCGCCGCCCTCGCGGCGGCCGGGGTGGGACTGGTTGCGCGGCGGCGGGGGCGGCGGGGGCGTTCGAACGGGTGAGCGCGTCACGCGAGGAAGGGAAAACATGCGAAACCTGAGCACCGGCCGTCACGGTCGACGGGGCGGCGGACGTCCAGCGCCGGCGCTGACGTTTCTTAATCCCGCGGCGACGGCGGCACTGGCGGCCCTGGCCGCCGCGCCGTCCGCCCACGCCCACAGCTGGATCAACCCCGCCGGCGGGTCGATCCTGACCCCGTCGAACTGGTCGCCGACCTCCGTGCCCGGCCCGGCCGACCCGGCGGTCTTCGGCCTCGCGTTCAATCCCAACGCCCACGTCATGGTCCCCGGCGACGTGACGACTGGCCCGCTCGAGGTCCGCTCCGGCGGCGTCGGGTTCCGGTTCGCGGACCTAGGCGTGACCGACTCCTACGTCTACACGGTCCCCTCGATCGACGTCCGCACGTCGCTCGGCGTGGCCCTGGGTACGATCCGGAGCGGCAGTTTGGCGGTCGGGACTAACGCCGGCACCGCGTCGCTCGGGCTGAGCGAGCGCGGCGGGATCGAGGTCACCGGGTCCGCCGTGGTCGGCACCGCCCCCGGTTCCGCCACGTACCTGACGATCGGCTCCGGCCCCGGGTACTCCCGCCTCGACGTCGACCACGACCTGACGCTCGGCGGCCCGGGCGCGACCGTCGAGGTCCTCCTGACCCGCGCGGTCCTCCGCGCCGGCGGCACGCTCGCCCTGAACGCGGGCACCACCGTCAGCCCGGACCCCGCGTCCGTGATCCGCGCGGGCCAACTGGTCAGCGGCGGCGGGTACCTGACCTGGTTCGCCGGCAACGTCACCGTCGGCGGCCCGGCCGGCCTGACCGTCGGCGCCGGTCAGGCCCTCCGCAACGACTTCCGCATCGAGGACGGCGGCCTCCTGTCCGTCGCCGCGACCACGACGCTCGACGGCCGCACCGTCACCGTCGGCAACAACGCCGTCTCGCCCTTCGCCAGCCCCGGGACGTTCTCCACCGGCAAGCTCCTGCTGACGAACGGCGGAAAGGTCGTGCTCGAATATGCCGGCGTCCTCGAGCTGACCCAGGAGGGCGTCACGTTCGACGCGGGTTCCGGCGACCGCCCGTTCGGCGACGCGTACACGCTTCCCGCCGGAGCGAAGCTGAAGACCGCCGAGCCAGTCGTCGTCGGCGACGCCGTCGCTGGCGCGCTGACACTCGCCAGTTCCGTTGTCGAGGCCCCGGCCGTGTTCGTCGGCGCGTCCCCCAACGGCTCGGGCGTGCTGGTCGTCGACGGCTTCCTCGACGCCCCCCACGTGGTCGTCGGCGGCAAGCTCTCGGGCGGCGAGACCCCCACCCCCGTCTCCGGCGGCAAAGGCGTGCTCAGCGGCACGGGCTCGATCTCCGGCGTCGTCACCAACTTGGGCCGGGTCGACGCTGGCCGCGACGCGCTGACGACGCTGGCCGTCGGCGGTTACGTCCAGGGCCCCGCCGCGACCCTCCACATGCAGATCGGCGGCACCGAGGCCGGCACCGGCTACGACCAGCTCGTCGTCGCCGGCGACGCGCACCTCGCCGGCGCGCTCGACGTCTCGTTCGCCGGCGGCTTCGTCTCCGCCACCGGCGACACGTTCACGCTCCTCGCCGCCCTCGGCACGGTCTCCGGCACTTTCGCGGACCCGGACGCCGACGGCCACCTGGTCCTCGCCGGCCGCCGCCTCCGCCTCGGCTACGACGGCTCGTCCGTCGCCCTGACCGACGTCGGCCCCACCGTCCCCGAGCCGGCCGCGTTGCTCTTTCCGGTACTGGCCGCGCTCGTGCAAGCCGACCGCCCCCGTCGGCGCCGTCTATGTCGATCGTGAGTGGCGCCATCGGAGCCGGTTGCCGTCGTAGCCGTAGCGACCGCGCCCAAGGCGGAGCGGTGCGCGAGCGTCCGCCGGGCGCCTGATCCAAGCGAGGTGTTCGTGTTACGGTCGGAGGCGGCGTAGGACGTCGGCGCGGCGGCGATCGCAAGCGGTGGGCCGAGCACATGGTCGAGGGAGCTCCTGGCCGACAGACGTCTCGGCCGCGCGGTAGAACCGGGGCGTGCACCGCGCCCTCCGCATTCTGGAGTGGCATTGCGACCGCGCTGTCCGCGGCCGCGCTCCCTATGGCTTGCCGTCGGCCACGGCACCGCGGGTGGGTGGGCAGGCGTGTGGAGGTGGCGCTGGCGGTCCAGGCCCGGATGGGGCCGTGTCGGCCGCCGGCGGCTGGGTCGCCCCCGGGGCCGGGCGGCGCGACTGGCCACCACCGGCGGCGCGCTGGCCGAGTCACTGTAGGCGCCCAGTGTGGCCGCGGTGCGCACGCCAGCTCGGTGACGTCCCCCGGCCCCCGCACTCGCGCCGCTGGGCGGCCGCACCGGGGACGAGGTGCCGCTGTGCGCGTTGCGGACCCCCGCTTAAGCTTCACCGTCCAACGTGAGAAGGCACCTGGGTGTTCCATCCATTGCGGGGCCGCCGCCGGTCCGGATACTCCCGGGCTTGGTTCGGCCCGGTACACCCCGAAGCAGGTTCCCACCCTTCCTGCTTCAATCGCCCGACCCTTCTTCGTGCACCGGGCTGGCGCGGCGGGGCGGCTTTCCTGATGGGCGCGCGGTGTGCCCGACGGCTAACATCTGGCCCGTACCGGGCACATCCCTCCGACGGAACGCCATGCTGAACGTCGACAAGCAGCGGCCGACGCCCCGCGTCCTCGTGATCGACGACGACCCGGATACCCTGGTCCTGGTCCGGCGGTTCCTGTCCCGAGTCGGGGCCGACGCCGTCCCCGCGGCGACGTGCGCGGCGGCCCGCGCGGCGGCCGACCGCGAGCGGTTCACGGCCGCGGTCGTCGGCTCGATCCTGCCAGACGGGGACGGGCTGGCGCTGGTCGGCGACCTGCGGTGGCGGCACGGGTGTCGGGCCGTCGTCGTCGTCGGCGACCCGGACGAGGCCCCGGGCGAGCGGCCGGCCGCGGTCGACTTGTGGCTGACCCGGCCGGTCGTCGACGGCCCGTCGCTCCGCGCGGCCCTCGGGCGCCTGATGGCCCCCGCCTTGCGGTGACCGGCAGCCGCCGAGCGCCCGGCGTGCGGGCGGGGCGGGACGAGCCAGGACCGTGGGTCGGCAGACTTTTGCGGGACGTGCGGCCGCCACCCGCGGCGTCGTCCGAGCGGCCGGACGGGGTTAAGCCACGGCCCCGCGCCGGTCGATCTTCCGGGAGGAGAGGGCTAACCTCCACACGCATGAACACCGTCACCCTCCGCTGCCCGTCGATCGGGTGCGCCCAGCTCCTGAGCGTGGCCGCCGCCGCCCGCGGCAAGCTGGTCTCGTGCCGGTTCTGCAAGCGGGTCGTCCGCGTGCCGGCCGCCGGCCGGGGCACCGCCGCGGCACCGGCACCGGCACCGGCGCCGGCGCCGGCGCCGGCGCCGGCGCCGGCGGCCACGACGCCGCCGGCGCGATAACTCGGCGGCTCCTACCCCCTTCACGCGCCCCCCGGGCCGCCGTAGAGTTCGATTCCGTGGCCGACATCCTGATCGTTGACGACGACCCGAGCGACCGCGGCCTGCTGGCCGAGGCGTTGCGGCGGGACGGGCACGCCGTGCGGTGCCTGCCGAACGGGCGGGACGCGCTGGGCGCGATGGTCAACCGCCCGCCCGACCTGGTCGTGACCGACGTGTACATGCCGCAGATGGACGGGGCGTCGTTCGTCGAGATCGTCCGCGCGTATCTGCGGTTCGCCGAATTGCCGGTGGTCGTGATGACCGCGTACCCGGACGGCCTCGCGGTCAACCGGCTCCGCGAGCTGGGCGTGGCCGCCGTAATCGACAAGGACGCGCGGTTCCTGTTCAAGGCGCTGGCCGCGGTGCGGGCCACCCTGGCGGGGCCGCCGGCCAGACCCCCCCCGGGGCGCGAATCCCCGTTCGCGCGGCCCGACGCCCCGCCTTAGACTAGTCCGCCACATGGGCGGCCGGGACTACTTGGAACACGCGATCGCCGCCGACGGCGGCCGGTCCGACTCTGAGGCGCTGTGCGCGCGGCCGCGGATGTCGCCGCCCGAGCGGCGGGCGGTTGGCGCGGAGCTCGCCGCGCGCGGGCTGGTCGCGAACGGGGGCCGCCGGCGGGCGCTGCTCGGCGTCGCGCGGGCGCCCGCGGCCCACCACCGACACGCCGCCGCCGCCGGGCGGCCGCACCAGCCGGCGGCTGTATGAGCGAGCGGCCCGAGCGACCCCGCCGCGCCTGGCGGAAGGCGGCGGCCGCCGTGGCCGCCCCCGACGGCGGCGGCGGCGCCCTGGGCGGACGGGCGGCGCGGGTGTCGTTCGCCCTGCGGTTCCTGGCACGGCTGGTCGCGTGGCCGTTCGCGTACCTGGTGCGGCGTCTGCGTCGGAGCCGGGCCGGGCCGGGCCGGGCCGGGGAACTGACGGCGGGCCGGCCGCCCCGGGGCGGGACGGATGTCAGGCGGTCGGGCGCGCCGCGTCGGGGGAGCGGGACGCAACAGCCGGAACGTGCGGTCGGGCCGGCGCGCGAATTTGGGGGTCCTGGTCGGGGACGACCACCGGCTAGTCTGACCGCCCCTCGTCCAGCCGCCGGGCCTCGTCCCGGAGGAACGCCGCGACTTCCGCGGCCGTCATGCCGGCGAGCGTCCGGGCGAGGGACGCGGCGATCGCGCGGGCGACCGACGGGGGCTCGACGAGCGTTGACGCGATCGTGTCGCGCACGAACGCGGCGAGACGCCCGACGGCCACGCCGTGCCGGACGACGTCGTCGGCGTCGGACTCTTGGCAGATTCGCGCGATCCTGTTCAACAGTGGCCACTCTAAATCGGGGACAAGGGGTTCCTGAAATGTGCATACGCCCCGGACGGGTCGATTGGATGCAGGAAATCCGCCGGTAGCCACGGCGCGGCGGCCGCGCCCCTTCGTGCCACTGAACCAACGCCAGGCCCCCCGCGGGCGTGTGAGCCGCGGGGGGCACCGGGGGAAGTCGGGCGGGGTGACCGCGGCGCGGTCAGGCGGCCTTGGTGCCGAAGTCGGCGAAGTCCTGGGCGGCGGCGGCTTCGCTGGCGTCGAGGGGGAACGAGGAGGACGCGGGCGGCGCGGGGCGCTTGGCGGCCGCGGGGGCCTTGGCGGCCGG
>JAESGR010000175.1_pt1 | contig 95542 bp, 106 predicted proteins | sample 9269771 | NCBI WGS metagenome assembly JAESGR01 (sample SAMN15739572, study PRJNA653492) | algae metagenome | isolation source: Chroococcus sp. CMT-3BRIN-NPC107 and co-occurring heterotrophs from well... | place: USA: Clark Mountains Wilderness, California | collected 2010-04-18
AGCGAAGACGGTTTTAATCATCTACTTCATCTTCGATTAGCGTGGGTAAATCAAAGGTTTGATGCTTTGTTCTCTGATGAGAATCTGTCTCTACATTTGTACTCCCCCAACCGTTAGATGCGCCCGTACTGCTGAAAAAATTTAGCTCTAAACCAGTGCTTAGACTCATCGCCAAGGGTACTGCCTTGGCGATAATCGCTATGTGTTGGATCTTGAGGAATAACCTCGAATGCTAGCTTTGCTATAGCAGCTAAACGCTTTGTAGCGTTTTTCTTTTGATAGTCTTTAGAATACTTCTGTCGCAAACATTTTACTTGCATCAAAAGTTCTTTAAACTGGTTGAGGAATAGAGAATGAGTAAATATGTTCCAGCCATTAACTACTAGCGACTGATTTACAGACAAATTTATTCATCCTCGTCCAAGAGTGGCGCGTCAAGATCCACCTCAACATCAGCAATTAAGAACTGAACGGAGCTTACTAAATCAGAACTAATTGCGTGTAGGTGATGTGGATTTTTTTGCATGTCTTGTGCAAGAAAATTTAAAAACTGCCCGATTATCGGATCGCTCTGTGTTTGGTCAGCGCGCGAGATTACTACTTTACCGTCAGGCTCGATAGTGTAGCAAATTTTATCGCGCTTATTCAACCCAAGGATTTTACGAATGGGTTCGGGAATTGTCGTCTGATAGCGATCTGTAAGAGTAGATTCCGAGCATGGGGCTAGTGTTCTAGCAGCCATAGCGACCTCCAAGTTGGTCGTTAAATATCTCAAACGTAATGCAATTGCATTGTCTTGTCAAGAATAATATTCCTACCCTTAAGAGTTTGAAGTTCCCATTCCCAGGGCGGCGTTGAGTTCTGGTGCGATCGCAAGTGTTTATGTAGCGCTCCTATTGGATTTATACATGGTTAAGGTTGCTATGTACAGTTATTTTTAGAAAAATGCTGCTTGATGGCGAATTAAATTAAAAAATTCTTCGCGGGTTTTTTGCTCGTCTTGAAACACTCCCACCATTGCACTTGTTACCGTCCAAGAACCAGGCTTTTGTACGCCGCGCATAACCATACACATATGGCTAGCTTCAATTACTACCGCAACGCCTTGGGGTTCTAAGATAGTTTGCACTGCTTCGGCAATTTGACGAGTTAATCTTTCTTGTACTTGCAAGCGCCGCGAATACATTTCTACAATTCGCGCTAATTTGCTTAAACCTACTACTTTTTGATTGGGAATATAAGCAACGTGAGCTTTACCCATAAATGGCAACATATGATGTTCGCAAAGGCTAAAGGTGCTGATATCTCTTACCAGTACCATCTCGTTATGCCCTTCATCAAAAATCGCGTCGTTAACCAATTCTTCCAAAGACTGGTTGTATCCGCTAGTCAAAAATCGCATGGCTTCCGCAACCCGCTTAGGAGTTTTCAATAATCCCTCACGCTCAGGATCTTCCCCTACACCCAATAACAAAGTCCGCACCGCTTCCATCATTGGCTCGTTGAGGTCTTCAGAAGGCGGCTGTAAATTTGGTTCTTTACCATTTTGAGTGTTGCGGTCGGGCCTAGTGGAAAGGTTTAGATTTAGGGAGTTTTGTCCGTCCATAGATTCTCTTGTATCAGAAATTAAAGAAGATTCAGCCCGATTTTGCCCGTTATTACCAGTTGTCATAATTTATATAATTAGTTAAATTTGGGCGCAGGGCGCGATCGCATTTTATAAACTTCCCGCGCTGGGCATTAATGTCAATTCATCAATTACAGCCTGCTTGGGCAATAGTGCGGTATGCAAAATTGATTGAGCGACAATTTGGGGCGTTAACATTGCTTTACGGTCAAAGTCGGAGTCCAAAGTGTCCCATAACTCTGTATCTACCGCTCCAGGGCATATTGCTGTAACTCGAATGCCGCAACTTCGCTCCTCGAGCGCTACAGTTTTAGAAAGAGCAATTAATCCAGCTTTGCTAACGCTATAAGCTCCCCAACCCGGAAATGATTGTTTGCCAGCAATAGACGCAACATTGATAATTGTCCCCGCACTGCGACTTCGCATTGTTGGCAATATTCCAACTATGCACTGAAACACACTTGTAAGGTTGATATTGATTACTGTCAGCCAGTCTGCTAAAGGTGTTTCGCTCAACGTCCCAATATAACCAATTCCGGCATTATTTACCAAAATATCAATGCCGCCAAAGTCGGACGCAATTAATTTTATTTGCTCTTGCACCTGTTCAACGGTGGCTAAATCTAGCTCGTAAGCTTTAGCGTTTACTCCAGTGGCGGCGGCAGCACTGGCAACAGCAGTTAATTTATCAATAGAACGACTCACTAAAGCGACATCTATACCAGCTTTGGCAAATTCTAAAGCTGTTGCTTTACCAATGCCACTACTTGCCCCTGTAATTAAGGCTTTAGGCTTACTCAAATTAGTCATAAAACCTTTGTGTTTTCCTTGCGCCAAGGCTGACCGGATTTTGCAATCTCAAAGTGATAATAAAAGCAATAAAACTTTACATCTCTTTACTAACTATACCACTTAGGGTGGATTCAGCAAAAGAATGTTATTAATGTTGCAATTCTGTAAACTTTCCTAGTTGGCGAAATTTTTGGTAACGCCTTTCTCTAAGCTCAGAACTTGATAACTTAGACAACTCTTCTAAGTTGTCCACCAATGCTTGCTTGAGAGTGGCGGCGGCGGTTACGGGGTCAGAATGAGCGCCGCCAACGGGTTCGGGGATGATAAAGTCGATTATGCCCAGATTTTTTAAATCCCAAGAAGTAATTTTTAAAGCTATTGCTGCTTGAGGAGCTTTAGCCGCATCTTTCCACAAAATTGCCGCGCAAGCTTCAGGAGTAGCAACAGTATAAACCGAGTGTTCAAACATTAATAAGCGATCGCCGACTCCAATACCCAAAGCACCACCCGAACCACCTTCGCCAATTACCGTGCAAATAATTGGTACATCTAGCCGGAACATTTCCCGCAAATTATAAGCGATCGCTTCTCCTTGTCCTTGATGTTCCGCTTCTATGCCCGACCAGGCTCCGGGAGTATCAATAAAGGTAATTATGGGCATTCCAAAGCGGTTGGCGTGATCCATTAGGCGCATCGCTTTACGATAGCCTCCAGGGGATGCCATGCCAAAATTACGGGCAATATTATCTTTAGTATCTCGCCCTTTTTGCTGACCCAGCATAACTACTGGTCGCCCCGCCAACCTGCCTACGCCGCCCACCAAAGCCGGATCGTCACCACCTCGGCGATCGCCATGAAGTTCTAGCCACTCATCGCTAATAGCTTGAATATAATCAAAGGTACTAGGGCGGCGGGGATGACGGGCTAGTTGCAATCTTTGGGCGGGGGAAAGACTGCTAAAAATCTCTTGACGCAAGGATTTCGCCCGTGTTTCTAGCCTTCTAATTTCCTCGGACACATCAACGCCGTTTTCTGTGGCTAGTTCGCGGATTTGGTCAATTCGCAACTCTAGATCCATTAACGGTTTTTCAAAGTCCAACAGTAGGGGTTTGCGCTCAATCGTTGCCATAATGTGCGATCGCTCTGTCTTTTTTTATCTGGTATTTTGACTAACTGCTTAAAAGTGGTCGAAATCCGTGCTTAATAGAAGCTGCGCCAATTTGTTCCATTTTTGCGACGGTAATTTGGTTGCGCCCCCAAGAAAAGTTAGTATGTATTTTTTCAAATTCCAACAACATAGATTCTGCAAAACAGGCGAATAGCTGACGTGCTGGCGCATCCAGTATATTCACAATGTGCATAATTCGCCAGTCAATATCTAAGGAATGCTCGACAATACCACCGTTTAAAACGTGAATGCCGGGATGTTGTAACTTTGTTGCTAAGTTTTTGGGATAGCCACCATCAATTAGCAAACAAGGCTGTTTTAAAACTGTTGGGTCAATTTCTACACCTTTAGGCATACTAGCAACCCAAACAATAATATCTGCTTGAGGCAAGGCTTCCTCTAAACCCATAATCTTACCCCGTCCTAGTTCTGCCTGTAGTTCTTGCAAGCGTTCTTGATTTCGGGCAATTAGTAGCAATTCACCGACATCGGTGCGGCTTTCTAGCCAGCGACAAACAGCGCTCCCAATATCGCCCGTTGCACCACAGATAGCAACCGTTGCTTGTGACAATTCAATGCCCAACTGCTTAGAAGCTTGTTCTACCTGACGGCAGATGATATAAGCTGTGTGAGTGTTTCCGGTAGTAAAGCGTTCAAATTCCAGCTTAATATTGCGGACTTGTTTATTGTCTTGTAAATTAAAGTTTTCAAAAATAATTGAAGAAAAACCGCCTAAGGCTGTAATATCAATCCCGTGCTTTTGGGCATGAGCCATTGCATTTAAAATTTTCCGAGTAGCAGCTTTAATTCGCCGATTTGCCAGCATTTCCGGCAAAAAGCAAGATTCTACATAGCGCCCTTCGATTTGTTGCCCAGTGATGCTAGTAACTGTAATATTATCGACAATTTGGGGCGGGGCGCTGCACCAAAAATCTAGCCCTTGATCGGCGTATTCAGGGTAGCCTAATTCTTTAGCTACCGATTGGGCGTGTTGCAAACTGGTAAGGTGACCGATTAGACCAAACATGAATTGCTTTATTAAGACCTATAAATCCGGTCAAACTGGAGTAAGTGGATAAAAACTAGAGTAAAAGTCGCGCTTATAAATATTTCACCTCTTTGCCTAAGCAGTCAAGTTAAGCGCGATAAGTCAATTACTAAATAAATTTGGGGCAATTGTCTATTGCCCCCAATCGTTACTTAAGCCGCACTTAAGCCGTAGGCTGACAGGCGCATGATGTCGCGGGTAGTGAAGCCAATATTACTTAAAGCTTCGCCGTACTGGATCATGAAGTCCTCAACTAAAGCTTCTTTTTCCATAGCGAGAACTTGAGCATCATCAGCTACTTCATTCAACATCCGCCAAACAATGGGTAGATTTTGACGGTTAGCTGCTTCTAGTTCAGCTTTTGAGGTTTCAAAGTTGTTTTTTAGCCAAACTTCGCCAAAGTTGAGGTGGCTATATTCATCTTTGACAACGCCTTCGGTAATTTTGCGGGCAAAATCATCAGCAACGGGGATGTAGATATTGTAAGCTGCGATCGCAAAACATTCGATAATTAACGATTGAATCAGCAAGCAGGTAACTACTCGTCCCTCTTTGGCTGCATCTTGGAAGTTTTGATGCAGGGAAGCAAAAAACGATTTAGCAAAGGGCAAATCTGGCGTTACATTTAGATTGCGACCGCAGGCTTCAAAACCTTTTTTGTGGCGGCTTTCCATTTTGGATAACCGAATTAAATCATCCTGATGTTCGGGCAGCATTCGCGTAAGCGTGATGTAATTTTCGTGGGCTTCTTGTTCCCCTTCAATTACAATGGCGTTGACGCGGCTATAAGCATCCTTATAGGCTTCGCTGTGAAAATCGAGTTCGGAGTTGGCAGCAAGTTGCTGCATAGGTCTATTCACTCCTATTTAACGTGAATTGGTGGACAGCACTAATTTCTAGAACACTTGCTTAATTATTAAGTAAGTGTCACTGTGGTTAATTTAACTTAAACAAGGCACTATTTTAAATAGTAACGTTCTAGGGCAAGAAGTCGCTCAATAACTAGAATAAAACCCTGAACTGATGGATAATAACCAGAAAAAAACCAAATTAGCCAACTTTTTAGCATTACTAAGTTTATTTTTACCGATTCTAGGAGCGGGAATTGTCTTATTGCCTCTAGGGGTGGTTTTCCTTACATCTTTTGCGCCCCCAAATAGTTTAGGTGAATCAGCCCAAAAAGGTTGGACTCTAGTAAATTATCAAGACGCTTGGCAACGGGGGGAGTTCCTGTTAGCTTTTGCTAATTCAACTTTGGTAGCATTAGCAGTTACAGGCTTGCAAATAATTACTTCAGCACTAGCAGGCTATGCTTTAGCAAGGTTAAAGTTTAGGGGCAGGCAAGCTTTACTTCTAGTGGTGCTAGCAACGCTAGTAATTCCGTTTCAGTTATTAGTAATTCCGATATTTTTAGTTTTAAAGTGGGGACACTTAATTAACACTTATGGGGCGTTAATTTTGCCTACGGCGGTAAGTGGTTTTGGAATATTTTTACTGCGGCAATATTTTTTAACTATACCTGTGGAATTAGAAGAAGCGGCGGCGATTGATGGTGCTAATCGCACTCAAATATTATGGCGAGTTATGTTACCGCTATCACGTCCAGCTTTAGTAACACTGTTTTTATTTACATTTATTGGCGAATGGAACGATTTATTTAAGCCTTTGGTTTTTACTACCAAACCGCAATTAAGAACGGTACAACTAGCTTTAGCTGAGTTTCAAGAGCAATATACTAATAATTGGCCCTTACTAATGGCAGCAGTAGCGATCGCCACCATACCCGTAATTTTATTATTTCTCGTCGGGCAACGTCAGTTTATTCGCGGTATTGCGGCTACGGGCATTAAAAACTAAGGCTTTGGGTAATGGGTAGTAATTTCAATGAGCAGTTTCTAATACGTATGAAAGAGCCTGAGATAGGAGAATTGCAGACTCAAGAAAATTATCACACTTTGTTATGCAGAAGCTGGGCTTGGGTTTAATTATTGTCTCCTTTGTGCCTTGGTTAGCATATTTTTCGTCCCCGCTTTGGCGCTAACTTTGGCTCAAAAAGCTGCTTTAGTGCCAATTTTGGTTGTTATTGCCGAAGTTATTTTTTGGTTGGGTGTTTTGATAGTAGGTAAAGAAGCTGCCACAAAATATCGGAAACATTTAAGCCTTAAGGCGCTACGGCGACAGGTTAAAAAGTGGCGTAGATAGTTAAGATTCGGCGCTAGTAGTTTCCTGAATTTGCAGGCGAATATTGCGATCGCCATTTTCCCCTAATTGAATCTCCATCACTTCCCCTGTTAGCTGCTCCAAACAAGTTAAGAGACTGCGTAAATTGGGCGTACTTGCACCCGTATCTACATACAATCTATCAGACAAGCTACCAATACGCTTCCAAGTAGTGTAGAGTTTGGCGATCGTTTGTTCTAGCTGCGATGCTTGATTAACTAAATCTGCCGCCGTGTTAATACAGCCTAGTCTTAAAGCTTCTTCTAAAGCCTTCTCCAAGTCCACTGCACCCTCATCAAATACTTGAACGCTCGTTGCGGCTTCCAGGTATTTTGCTAAGTATCTAGCTTCAGAGGTGACTTGCTTAAGGGTATCTACATCGGGGTTACGGGCGACTTCTTGACGCAAAATTGTTTGATGGGATTCTGGCAATTTTTCAATTTCTCTCACCAGAGGCGGCAAATAACGGCTAGGTAAAGTGCGATCGTTTACTTTGGCTTTCACGCTATCGGGGACTATGTCGGAAGTCATCGCCGTCCATTCATCAGCAATTTGACGCACTTCTCGACGAGTAATGCGATCGCCATTTTTAGCTGCATCGGTAACTAACTGCTGCACCTCTGGGTCGGCTTTGGCTGTCTCCATAAAGGCGCGTTTGCTAAAACACCTCACTGCTGCCGGATCTAGCTGTCCTTCTGCCATTAAAGTATCGGCACTGTTGGCTAAAGCAATGATTGCGTAAGCTTGACTTTTACTAATTTCTCTTGCTTTGAGCCACTCAAGAAAGCCACTACCACGAGCATCGCCATGTTTTTTTTCGCGATCGCGCACTGCTCGTAAAATTCGCCCCCGCCAAATCTCCGTTTGCAAATCGAAGCGATCGCACACTTGCCACGCGGAATCAATTTGCTGTTGAAAGTCTAATTCGGGAATTTCCTCATCTTCTGGATCGGGCAATTGAAAACTTAGAGGAGCTGGTTCAGATAGTACCGTAGCAAGTTCGGTGGGAGTTTGGGGTGATGAAACCATAGAGAGGGCGAAGTTACTTATTACAGACCGATTATTATTGCACGATTCTCGTCTGGTTAAAACTTGCAATTGCTTATCTTAGAAGGGAATTTTTAGTAATAAGTCTTGCAAATTTCCTTCTAATTGGCGCAATTGACGATAAGCACGCTCTAAAACTTCCCCTTCAACTTCAACTTCGGCGGTGGGATAGTTTTGAATGATCTCGATCAAGCTAATATTGCTGCTGTTGGCGGTATTGCCATTGCGATCGCTACTTGCTGATAAAATTAACGCCGCTCTTAAGGCTTGGCGATCGGCTTTACGTGAAGGTGTATGTATTGCTTCGCTAATTCGATCGAGTACAACATTTCCGATGGGGCTATTTAAAACTCGATCTAATAATATTGGATTGACGGCTACAGATTCGGTTAAGTATTGGCGAATTGGTTTTGGATCTTGCTTTGCCAAAGCTAAATTCACTCGCAACGATGTTGACAATTCACCCGTTTGGGCAAATTTTGTTAGTTCGTTAACAGAAATTGATTCCCGAAAAATCCGGTATTTTAGCAGCACATTTTCGGCGGCAAAAGCACTCCCATTAGATAGAGAAAGCGCAATAATTACTAATAGCAGTAAGCCTCGACGAAATAATGACATTTATTTAGATAAACTCAATACAGTGTTAATTGACGGTATCTGTTGTCTATTAGTTGCGCCATCAGACTTAGGCAATAAAAAAGTAGCTTATGTTTAATTTAATACGCTTAATTACTGAGGATAAGCGATCGCGCTTTGGGAACTCTACCACAAATGCTTTGGTCATTGACTTTTAATACTTGAACTTCGTCGAGTGGTTTTAATTTTAAAGAAAAGTAAAAACTTTTTGCCTTTTTCCCGAATCAACGTAACGTAATTCAAGAGATTAACATTAGTAAACAAAATGCTTAAGCAGGGTTTCGACATCTATCAATCAAAAAAATCTAATGCCAGTAATTTACCTTTACGGGCAATACTAACAGCAACTTTACTTGTGGGCAGTGGAGCAATCTTACTTAAGACTAATGCGATCGCATCTCCCATTGCTCAAATTGTAGTCCCCACTGTACCGAACTCTACACCGTCGCCGACACCAACGCCGACAATTACGCCAACTCCAGTAGTTGTTCCTACAGCTACACCAACACCAATCCCTACACCAGTAGTTGTTCCTACGCCTACACCAAGCCCTACACCCACACCAACACCGACAATTACGCCAACTCCAGTAGTTGTTCCTACGCCTACACCAAGCCCTACACCCACACCAACACCGACAATTACGCCAACTCCAGTAGTTGTTCCTACGCCTACACCTACACCAACTCCTACAGTCGTACCATCGCCTAACACCAACCAAGTCCCCACAAGTGGTTCGGTTATTTATGTAGATCCGGTAAATGGTGCAGAGAACGGAACGGGTAACGCCCAAGCGCCTTACAAAACGATTTCCTCGGCTCTCAACTTGGCACAATCAGGAACAGTAGTTCAACTAGCGCCAGGAATTTATAGTGCAACTACAGGTGAAGTTTTCCCCCTGACTATCAAATCTGGCGTAACTTTGAGGGGCGATGAGTCTACCAAAGGTCAAACTAGAGTAATTCTTGGTAGCGGTAATTACGTTAGCCAAACTTTTGCTCGTCAAAACGTGACAATTCGTGCTGAATCTGGTAGTACAGTTTTAGGAGTTACCATTGCTAATCCTAGCAGTCGGGGTACGGGTTTATGGATTGAATCAACTAATCCTACTGTTAGAAATAACACTTTTACTATTAACAACCGCGATGGCATTTTTCTGAGTGGAAATGCTAACCCCACTATTGAAAATAATGTTTTTACCCAAAATAGCGGTAATGGTATTTCTGTAGCTAAAACTGCAAGCGGTCAAATTCGCAATAATCTATTTTTAGATACTGGTTTTGGTTTAGCTATTGGCGGTAGTTCTACGCCTACAGTCACCGGAAATCAACTTTACCAAAATCGAGCCGGGCTATTTATTTCTGATTCCGCTCGTCCTACATTACGTGGTAATTTCATTGAAAATAGCAAACAAGATGGTGTGGTAATTACCGCCAGCGCTCAACCGGATTTAGGTACAGCCGAAAATCCGGGGAATAATCTTATTCGCAATAATACTCGGTACGATGTCTACAATTCAACGCGCAGTAATACAGTTACGGCGGCGGGTAATGATATCGAGCTAGAAAAAATTTCTGGTGATGTAACTTTTGTTGCTGCTACAGTCAATCGTCCGGCAATTAGGCAAGGTACGTTCCGCGATATTCAGGGTTATTGGGCGCAACCTTATATTGAAGCTTTAATTGCTAAAAATGTAATTGCTGGTTTTCCTGATGGCTCCTTTAAGCCTACAGACCCCGTGACTCGCGCTCAATTTGCAACTATTTTGAGTAAAGCTTTTGCGCCCCCATCGCAGCGAGAAGCCCAAGAATTTAAAGATGTCAAGCAAGATTTTTGGGCATACGGGGCGATTCAAACAGCTTACCGAGGCGGTTTTGTGGCGGGGTATCCGGGTGGATTATTTCAACCCCAGCAGGCAATTCCTAGAGTACAGTCGCTCGTTTCTTTGGCTAATGGTTTGGGTTTGAAGTCAGATAATCCTAATGTTTTAACAACTTACGCTGATGCTGCTCAAATTCCTAACTATGCAACAGATCCAGTATCAGCAGCAACACTAAGGCAATTAGTTGTCAACTATCCTATCCCTGGGCAGTTGAATCCTAACCGCGATGCTACGAGGGCAGAGGTTGCAGCCTTTGTTTATCAAGCTTTGGTAAATACTGGACGCGCTCAGGCGATCGCATCTCCTTACGTTGTCAGAATTCCTTAATCTATAAAAAACACGCCAGAGACTCCAATTAGATACTCTGGCGTTTTAAATTTTTTATCGACTGGGTCTTTTATATAGTTGACCCGATTTTGATAAGTTGCTTTTATTTTCAGGGTTTTTAATTTGCTCACCCCGGTTCAATTAATATGGATTATTACAGCATCTACCAAGATAGGTAAATTCCGTAATAATTTCTTTAGTTTCTTGAGCCATTTATTAATGAGCGCCAGTAAAATTACGCAATCAAGGTAATGTTTACTACTTAGAACGTTTTGACGATTCTTTATCCCAGCGAAATAGCAGAATCATTAAAGCAACAACGCCTATTTGTAAAGCGAGGTTAGAAAACGGTGCATCAGCATCAATTCCTGCGGCTATTTGCGCTAAAAATATTAGTGCGCCCACAAAGCCGGAAGCACCAAAAGCAATATAAATAAACCTTCTTAGTCCCCGATAAGGTGCGGCAGCTTCAGCTTTTAGGCGATCGTATTGTTCGGATGTAAAACGTTTATCTTGAGGTGGTTTGACCATCATGCTTTAAAAATGATATCCTAGCAAATTGTGTGCCGATGTGGCTCAGTGGTAGAGTAGTTGATTCGTAATCAATTGGTCGCGGGTTCAAATCCCGCCATCGGCTTAAAACAACACCATTTTTAGAAACCGTAAACACTGGCGATCGCCAGGTCGTAATTTCATTCATATTTTTATCAGCAACGCCAAAGATTTTTATGGCAAGTCAAACTTTATTTATTGTTAAATTACTAACCCTCTCGACAGTGCTATCAGTGGCGATCAAATACATTGCTCCTAGTTTCGCTATTTTACCAACCCCTACTAATGCACTAATAGCAGTGTTGTTGCCCACAATTGTCATGGCGCTCGCCTTTTTAGGTCGTTATGCAATGATGAACCAGCAAAAAAACTAATTAACATCCTTGCGAATCTAGGCGAAATCACCATAATCCGCTAATCTAGCTGCATTGAGATAATAAATACAATTTTTTGCCAGGAGTTATAGCAGAGTGAATATCGGTCAATGGATCGGTTTAATTGCCCTAGTTATTTCGTTGTATATACTGTGGCAGATTCGTCAACTGCTTTTATTAGTATTTACCGCGATCGTGATAGCTACAGCTTTAAACAGACTAGCTCGGCGATTGCAAAAATCGGGTATATCGCGCGGTTTTGCAATTTTGTTATCTGTAGGAATTTTGCTGACTATATTAACAGGCTTCTTTTGGCTAATTGTGCCAGCTTTTACTGGGCAATTTCAACAATTAGCAGAGTTGTTTCCTAAAGGTTTAGCTAGGTCAGAATTTTGGGTGGCTCAACTTGAAAGGTTTGTACCTCCGCAACTTACTCCTTATTTGCCGGATGTTGATGGATTGATTAACCAAGTTCAACCGTTAGCAAATCAGCTTTTTCAAAGATTTTTTACTTTCTTTTCTAGCTCTTTTGGGTTTGTGATCGACTTTCTGCTAGTTTTAATTTTGACTTTGATGTTCATTAGCGATCCGCAACCATACCGTAAAGCGTTTATTTGCTTGTTTCCATCTTTTTATCGGCGACGGGTAAATGTAATTCTAGACCGTTGTGAAAAAGCCCTGCGCGGCTGGCTAATTGGGATTTTGTTTAATATGTTTGTCATCGCTTCTTTAAGCGGCATTGGTTTGTTACTTTTGGGCATTCCCTTACCTTTAGCTCAAGCAGCGTTAGCAGGAATTTTGACCTTTATCCCGAATGTGGGGCCAGTTTTGAGCGTGATTCCACCTATGGCGATCGCTCTATTAGATGCACCTTGGAAATCCTTGGCAGTATTAGGGCTGTACGTAGGCATTCAGCAGCTAGAAACTAATGTTCTAACTCCCTATGTCATGGCGCAACAAGTATCTCTCTTGCCTGCCATAACGTTACTCTCTCAAGTATTTTTTGCAACTTTTTTTGGGTTTTTGGGTTTACTATTAGCGCTGCCCTTAACGGTAGTTGCTCAAGTATGGATTCAAGAAGTATTAATTACCGACATACTAGACAAATGGGGTGACGATAAAGAAGACATGGAAACTCAAGCAAGTTTTAGCAATGTAGAACCACCCAACACCCAAGAAACGCAGGTACAACAAACAATCGTTGTTCAAAAAACTACACCCCTGGAAAAAGGCAACGAAGATAAAACCTGAATCTATGAGAACGATCGCCGAAATAAACGATAAAATTAGCCATTGCAGTGCAGTGGTATGGACAGTAGAAGAATTAAAAGCAAAAGTAGCCGAGTCTAGTGTTGCTCAAGTAGCAAAAGTTGTAGATGTTATTACTACAGGCACTTTTGAGCCGATGGAATCTTCCGGCGCAATTATTAATTTGGGACATACCGACCCACCAATTAAAATTCGGCGCTGTTGGATAGACAACGTACCAGTTTACTCAGGCTTTGGAGCCGTAGACTTGTATTTGGGCGCTACTCAAGCAATGGAAGCAGTAGATGGCGAGGAATTGCGCGATCGCGGCGGCGGTCATGTAATTGCTGACTTGATTGCTGGCTTACCCGTACAAGTAAGAGCTTTAGGACAGGTGACAGATTGCTATCCCCGTGCATCCTTTGAAACTACGATTACCCGTGAAACTATTAACCAGTTTTACTTATTTAATCCGCGCAATCTATACCAAAATTTTATCGTCGGCGTAAATGGTGGCGATCGCCCTCTATTTACTTATTTGGGCCCGTTGCAACCGCGTTTGAGTAATGCCGTTTACTCCAATCCGGGGGCAATTTCGCCTTTGCTTAACGATCCAGATTTGCAATTAATCGGCATTGGCACAAAAATCTTTTTAGGTGGCGGTGTTGGTTACGTTGCTTGGGAAGGTACGCAGCATTTTCCTTTACAAAAACGCCTCCCTAATCGCACGCCTGTTGGCCCTGCCGCTACCTTAGCTTTGATTGGCGATGCCAAACAGATGAGCAACCGTTGGGTACGCGGCTGTTATTTCAAAAGTTACGGGCCTTCATTAATGCTAGGGGTAGGCATTCCGTTACCTGTATTAAATGAAGAAGTAGTTGCTCATTGCGCCGTACAAGACAAAGATTTGGTAGCGCCGATTGTAGACTTTTCTATTCCCCGGCGCGTCCGTCCTACTTTTGGGCTAATCAGCTATGCCCAGCTAAAATCTGGGCGAATTACACTCGACGGCAAAGTTGTACGTACGGCTCCGCTTGCTAGTATCTTTCTTTCGCGCCAAGTAGCTCAAGAATTAAAGCGATGGATTGAAGCGGGGCAATTTACCCTCACCGAAGCCGTAGCGCCCATCACGAACGATCGCACTTTTTTACCCCAAGATCGCTGGACGGAGTTTTAGGAGTGTCTTTACTGCGGTGGATTCTGGCGCTTAATGGGCTTGGGTGTAGGCGACCTGGCAGGTTGTTTAATCGGGGGCGCAACGTTTGATTTACGTACAGGTTGCGGGGGCGCAAAAGTGCGTCCTGTGCCGCCACTCGGAGCATTGTAAGGCTTCTTTTTCAGTTTTGGTTTCGATGGCAAAGCCGCGATCGCTTCTCCTTTACCTAATACTAAAGTTTCAGCTTGCCTTTGAACTTGCAAATCCCAAAACTGTCCTACAGCTTTAGTTGCCAAATCTCCAAAAATTTTGAGCTTAAAATATTTAGGTTTATCTGTTTCGGTGCGGGCAACTTGCCTAATTTTGACAATAAAATGTCCTTCCGCCGTAGATTGGTAAACGATTTCTCCGCGCACCGAAAAATAGTTATCAACTACTTCTGGCATTAAAGAGTTATCTTGGGAAGTTTTTTCTGGCGTAGGGCGATCGCTTTGGGGTTGTGGAGTTAGTTTTTCTGGCTCCCATACTCCTACAATTTGCAGATGGAGGTTATCTTCTTTTTGTCCAGTACGAGGATAAACTACCCATAAATGTTCTTGGGCTAAATCTATATGATTTTTGAGCAAACTAATAATTCGCCCTAATAAAACTGCACTAACAGTTGTTTCATCTTCAGTTAAGAGCGTACCTTGAGTAAATTGGTCATCACTTGCAATGTAACGACCGCGTACTAAGCCAATAGCTCGGTACTGCATCGGTTCGCTAGGGGGCGGAATTGGTTGCAGCCGTTGCCAATCTAACTCTTTGGCATCAATAGAAGCACCAGAAGATGTATTTTGAGCCTCTATTGCCTGCATATTTGTTTGCTGTTGGTTTGAAACAGAATTTGATTCGGACGAATTGATAGAGGAATTCATAAAACTCCTTGCGGCGGAGACTTATCCTTTTTTAGGATTTGCGGGTGGGGTATTACACTTTAACTAGAAATTGGGATAAGTTAAAGGAATAAGCTAATCCTTTGCCCTTTTTCGGTTAACTCTTACTCAGCCTATAACATAAAGGCAATTTTGCTATAGTTATACTCATTTCCAGCAATCGAGCGCTAGTACCAAGCATAGCTTAAGCTTTCAATTGCAAAACATAGTGTGGGCAGCATAGCACAGCTACAGGGTTCGATGGTTGTATTTATCTAACAAAATCTCATTAGCACTAAATGCTAAGTTTTATGGAGAAAAGCTTTGCTCCTTTGCTTGTTGTGGGCAAATCATTCTATTTTGATCGAGGATAATACTATTCATTCAAGGCAGTTTTGTGTCTCAAAAGAGCAATCGCTGGTTAATTAATATTGTGTTGGTGGTGGCAGCTATTGCTTTGGTTGGAGCTTCGATGCTGCCGCTATTGACAAGTACCATTGAGCAAAGCCAGCCACCTATAGCAACACCTCTACCCTCTGGGCAAAATGCGATCGCCGCTCAAAAATCGCAACTAGAAAACCAAGTGCGGGGTTTTGAGTTGGTTTTGCAGCGCGAACCAGAAAACCAAACGGCTTTACAAGGCTTAGTTGATGCCAAAATAAAATTAGGAGATATTCAAGGGGCAATTCCATTTATTGAAAAATTGGCAGCTTTAAACTCTACCCAACCCCAATATACGCTGCTCCTTGCCCAAGCAAAGATCAGAACAGGCGATATTGAAGGCGGTCAAAATGCCTATCGTTCAATTTTGAAAACTAAACCCGGCGATAATCTAGCCTTGCAAGGGTTAGTGCTAACTTTATTGCAGCAACAACGCCCCGATGAAGCTATTAGCTTGTTGCAAGACACGTTGAAAGATGCAAAAGCTGGAAGTGTAGATGTAACTGCCGTACAGTTGCTTTTAGGGGAAGTTTACGCCAACCAAAAACGCTACGATGAGGCGATCGCTACCTACGATCGGGCGATCACGGCAAATCAACAAGATGTCCGCCCTTTTTTAGCTAAAGGTAGCGTCTTAGCCGTGCAAAAACGTTACGATGAAGCGATTTCTCTTTACGATCGCGCTATTGGTGTCGATAGCAAAGATTTTCGTCCGGTACTAGCCAAAGCCAGCGTATTAAAAGAGCAAGGCAAAAACGATCTTGCAAAACCATTATTTGAAACTGCAACTTCTTTAGCACCGCCGGAATACAAGCCGCAAATTCAACAACTCGCTCAAGCAAGTCCTTCCCCTGCACCAACTAACACGCCTACACCTACTGCATCCCCTTCACCAAATAACACATCTACAACTACACCCTCAACGTCGCCGACTAAAACACCGTAATTACCTAGGGGCATACTTTTAGCTATGTCCTACATTTTTTCCCATAAACTCAAAACACCAAAGACTAAAAATAAACCGCCACCAGCAAAAGTAAGATTGCGTTCGCTAATTTGCCCAGCCAGCATTCGTCCGCCAATTACCGCGATTGTAGTACAAATAGCATGACCGATAATTGCGCCAACAGTTACGCCTACAGGGTTATTTGCCGCCGATAGAGCCACTGTAGCAATTTGAGTGCGATCGCCCCATTCGGCGATAAAAGTTAGGACAAAAGCTTCTAAATAAATTGCTGTAGCTATTTGCTTTTTAGACAATTCTAGTTCGGCTTTGTCTACGGCGATCGTTGCTTCTTGGACTATTTCTACGTCGCAAGCATTTTTCGGCATTCGACTTGCTGAGTACAATAGCTTAATTCCGAAACCAATAAATAAAATAATTTCGCCATAATGAACGTATTTAGGAGGTAGCAAGGAAGCAACTTGTCCTACCAAGACAGAAATTATCGTCATTGCGGCTAAAGCAGCTAATACCCCAGCAAATACTATTCTTCTGGAGTGACGCATAGCTAAAATTACGGCGATAAAAAAGGTTTTATCTCCTAGTTCCGAAACTGTAATTAAAGATAAACCTTTGGTAAAAGCAGTTAGCACCTTGTGTTAAGCTCCTCAATAGTTACATTGCCTATTTTTTGAGCTTGATAAAAATGCCCGTAGCACTCCACCAAGCCCACACTTTACTGTGAACTAGGTGAAAGTCTCGCTGCCAAATTGCTGAAATTAGTTACTAATTCCTAACTTGTCGTCAGAACCAGGCGGGATTATTGCCAGTATGTTGATTCCGACGGACTGGCAAAATAATTACCAGTAGCTACTCCCCTTCATTAGTTGTCCAAATTATACATTCCTCTCTGCTCAGATTACAAGCAAGAAGTTGTAATAGAAATTGCTTCCTCCCGAACAAAGAGAGAAATACTGGCTTTTTCAGAGCTTTAGTGAAGCTGTAGGGTGTAAATCAAATAAAACGATTAATACTTACGTTCTTTTGGCTCAAACATAGTAATAGTTACCGGGCGGTATTGAATGTCGATGCCTGCGGGAGAATAATAAGCCATAGTATGTTTGAGAAAATTCTCATCGTCTCGCTCGGTATAATCTTCACGACAATGAGCACCTCGGCTTTCGTTGCGACTCAAAGCCGAAGTTAAGATTATCTCTCCTACTACTAACAAACTCCTCAATTCCAGTGCTTCTACAAGTTCAGAGTTCCAACAATTGCCCTTGTCGTCTAAATATATTTCTTGGTATTGCTGTTGAATTTGCTGCAACTGCTGCAAACCTGCTCGCATGACTTCCTCTGTGCGAAAAACTCCGCAACACTCCGTCATACAGTCTTGAAAAGCTTGGCGAATTTGAGCAATACGATATTTTCCTGATTGAGCGATTAATTGCTGCATTTGTTGCGTCGCGGCTTGAATATAAGGTTGCTCGTCTACAACGGGTAACTTGCGGTTTTGGACAAATTCGGCGATCGCTTTACCTGTTCTGCGCCCGTAAACTACGCACTCTAATAATGAATTGCTCCCCAATCGATTCGCGCCGTGAACCGATACACAAGCCGATTCTCCCGCCGCAAAAAAGCGATCGATAAATCCATCTCCACCACTGCGGACTTTACCATCGGTGTTTACAGGAATACCACCCATAGAATAATGAATTGTCGGACGTACGGGCATTGGTTCGCGCACCGCATCAATACCCACTAATCTATGGGCTTCTTCCCAACAAAAAGGAATCCGACTCATAATTTTTTCTGCTCCCATGTGCCGCAAATCGAGGTACACAAACTTACCTCCGGCACTACCATCAGCATGAATACCTCGATGAGCGGCTATTTCACGCGCGATCGCGCGCGACGTAATATCGCGGGGGGCTAGTTCCATGCGACTAGGGGCATAATTAGCCATAAAGCGCTCGCCATGAGCATTTATTAAATACGCACCTTCACCCCGCACGGCTTCAGAAATTAGTACACCCACCGGATACAGCCCTGTAGGGTGAAATTGGACAAATTCCATGTCTTCTAAAGGTAAACCCGCTTGCGCCGTCATTGCCAGCCCGTCACCTGTCGAAGCGTAGTCGTTTGAGGTGGTATTGTAAGCCCGTCCATAACCTCCAGTGGCAAACATTATCGCTTTGGCTCGCACAACTTCAATATGACCGTCTAAAATGCGGTACATCACAACGCCTTTTGCTTCCTCGTCTTCCACAATTAGCTTCATTACGTACCACTCATCATAAATATGCACCCCGTAGCGTCTCAGGTTGCTAACTAATTCGTGTAAGATAGAGTGACCTGTTTTATCGGCGGCATAGCAAGTACGGTTGTGGGAATGTCCGCCAAAAGCCCTTTGAGCAATGCGTCCATCTTCTAAGCGAGAAAACATTACCCCCATGTGTTCTAAATCGATTACTACTTCTGCTGCTTCGCGGGTGAGAATTTCTACCGCATCTTGATCGGCTAAATAGTCTGAGCCTTTGACTGTATCAAAAGCGTGAGCTTCCCAACTATCGGCGGCATCTACGTTTTTTAAGGTTGCCGCAATTCCCCCTTGAGCGGCTACAGAGTGGGAGCGAATGGGATGAGTTTTGGCAACGACCGCAATATTTAATTTAGAATCGGTACGGGCAATCTCAACGGCGGCACGGCATCCAGCCAATCCACCACCAATAATAATTACATCGTGTTCTAGCATGAATAAGGTGGTTATTTAAAATATTTGTTTTTTTTATTTTGACTCAATAAAAAAATCCTCACCATAAGGCAAGGAAATTTTTAAGCTTTCACTATTTTTCGTAGATTAGCTGGTTGCTTCAACAGGGCGCTGATTAGATACATTTCCAGGCATCGGTTCGTATTGAGTTTGTGCATCTACGGCGATTAATTCAATATGATTGAACAACGTCGTTACAAAGGCAAATAGCAAAAATGGCAGAGATAGCAATACAATTAGTCCAACAGTAGCTAAGGCGTAGTAAGGTCTTCTTGCTCCCATCATCGCCATTGCTGAAGCTAAACTAAGGGTAATGGTAATCAACCAAACAATAATTTGACCGTAGATATCACCAAAGGTTAGAGTGCAGGCTAGACGATATTTGCGTAATTTATCCATAATATTTTCTCCAGAACTATCTTAAACTTTTAAATCAAGGGTGTACTTGTGTTTTAGCCAATTTTTGAGGGTTTTTGATAATTTCGCAACAGTAATTTACAGTTCTTACTATATTCTCTCAGAAGTGGCGATCGCGATTTCTCTTTTGCAAAAAGCAAAAGACTATATTTATCTACTATCTTGTTCTAAGAAACCAATCGCTCAATAAATAATGCTGATAATTACTGCATAAAATGTAACTATCTAATTGCTAATTTTGTGTTGAAGTCATATCTGTGGAAAAAAACCTAATGGAGAAACAACTTGAATTAGAAATATATAAGCAAGAAATAGCAGACTTATATACTGGTAGGAGTCAAACTTATGATAATAGCAATTGGCATTTGCAGATTGCTCATCGTCTTGTTGAGCATGGACAAGTAAGTTCCGGTCAATATATTTTAGATATTGCAACAGGAACAGGTCATGTAGCGATTTTTGCTGCTCAATTAGTTGGTGCTGAAGGTAAAATAATTGGGATAGATATTTCGTCTGGAATGCTTGAACAAGCAAGATATAAGGCTGAAAAATTAAATCTCAAAAATATTGAATTTCAGCTATCTGATGCTGAAATACTCAATTTTGCAGATAATAGTTTTGACCGAATTTTCTGTTCATCTGCGTTCATCTGGATGTCCAATTTAATTGCGGCGTTACGTCTTTGGCATAACTGTCTTAAACCTGGCGGTATAATCGGAATCCATGCTTTTGCTGATACCGCCTTTGTAGGTGGAGTTATTACCCAAAAAGTTGCTCAAAAGTATGGTATTTCATTTTTAATGAGTAAGCCAACAGGTACATTTGAAAAATGTCAAAACTTGCTTCAGCAAGCAGGATTTGAGGCAATTGATATTAAAGTTGAGCAAGAAGGTAGTTAGATCAGTTTAGACAAAGCTAAAGGAATGTGGGTGGGAAGTTCTCATCCTGCACCCGGACAATATCCGCCTCCTTTATCGCAACTTTCATCAGAGCAGTTAATCCAAGCTAAGGCTGAATTTGAGGCTGAATTAGCAGCACTTCAAACGGAGCAAGGAATTTGGAATGATATTACTACCTTTTATATATATGGTCGCAAACCAAAGAGCCAATAGCGCAATTTTTCATTGAAAGAAGGCAAAAAATCTATTATCCAAGATTTTGTCTTAAAAACTAGCTTCCTTCACACAGACAACACTAATTTTATGCTTAAAATGTAACTATTTTCGTGGCGGATACTCCCGGTCTTCTTCTAGCAAGTGGGGAAATATAACGTTGAATTTGAGTGCTTTTTAGAGCATAGGTGCAATTGGCTAGAAGACTATTTAAAGAATAATCCTAATGCGGAATGCCGAAGTATTGGCTTGTAAACAGTCGCCTAGAACAATCTCTAGGCGCGCGCATATAGATCACTTTTGGCGTTATTAATTAACGAAATTTTAGCGTAGAGACGCTGCAATGCAACGTCTCTTGCATCGGTTTTGAAATCATACAAAATCATTTTCGCGCCCTGAATTTAGCAACGCCTGATTTTTTAATCCTTAGTTTGGAATCTTAGCACTGGCAACACGCAGAGATTCTACCAATTGAGCTAAAGCACCCTGTAACTGCACTCCGGGGTCTGTCGCCACCCATCCTTGGTTTGTTAGCTGCCTAACTTCAAAATGCAGGTGAGCGCCTGTAGAATTGCCCGTACTACCTACACGCCCGATTACTGTACCTTGTTCTACCACTTGACCAGGTTCGACAAATATTTCTGATAAGTGGGCGTAGAGCGTTTGTTGACCAAATTTTTGATGATCTAAAACCACCGTTAAACCATAACCACCCATTGAGTCGGCGATCGCTACATTACCACTATAAGCCGCTACTACAGGCGTACCCATAGCTGCGCCGAAGTCTGTACCCGCGTGAAAGCGCCGATCTCCGGTAATGGGATGAATCCGCCAGCCAAATAAAGAGGTAACTGTTGCAGGCATTGAAAGCGGAAAAATTATCCTGGTATTATTGTTACTCAATACCCCAATGGGTTTAATGGTGCGATTGTAGTAGCTGCTAACAAGGATTTTGGGCAAACTTACCTTACCCACAGCTTTTTGTCTATTTATCGGCGATCGCCCAGAGTTTGAATAACTAATTCTACTTGTATTAGCACGAACGGGGAGCATTGCCGTTGAAACTACAGTGCGGCTATTTCTTACCCAACTTGCGTTTGGTTGAACTTTTTGGCGACTAGATATCCCCAGAGAATTAGTTTTAGTTGCTATTGTTGTTTGACGCTGAGATTTGCCCTTGGGGGAACGCTGCGAGAATATAACTTGACTAGGTGGTTCGTAAGCGCTGGTAGCCCCCGTACTATAATCGGTAGGATCTATAAATGCACCGTTGTAATCTTGAGTTTTTTGAGTAGCAGTTTTTCTTACGGATGCAGCACTTGGTGGCATGTAAGTAGATACTCTTGGCTGTGGTGCGGCTTCTTGGCGAACAACTTTAGGTTTAGATAAAGCCCGTTGCAACCTTTGCACTCTATCTGTTGATGGTTGAATTGGTGCAGCTTCAGAAGTTGGTAAGGGAACGAGATTATCTGAGGCGCTTTCGGTTTGAGCAAATACTTGATTGCTGCTAAGAATACCAAAAACGCCTATTAAACTAAGGCTCTTGATTATTAGCGATTTTTGGCGTGTAAGCTTGCGGCGATCGTTGTGCTGAGTCATTTTTCCCCTGAAGTATTGCCTAATTACTAAGCCCTCGTAATTTTAATATTTTCTTTTGTAAAGTTCAACACTTAGCTATAACCGAGACTAATGCTACCTGGATTGAGGGAGATTTCCGAGCTATCTTCAAGGCGTACGCGCAAGCAACAATTGTTAGTAATGCCAATAATAATTCCCGTGCGATCGCCGACAGTTATTGTTTGTCCGATATTTATTAATAATTGTGCGTAGGATGGTAGTAGTTTGGCGATCGGCTCGTTTCTTCCTGTTTCTATACCTTGAATAGTAATAGCAGCAAGCATTTCTAAGGAAGTAATTGTTTTTGTAAAAGATTGAAGATTAATGCCTGTTTCTGGTACGGGGTTAGTCCAATTCATACCTACACCAACAACAGCTTGAGTAATAATTCCTTGCTTAATCTTCGTTTCCGTCAAAATACCGCCTAGTTTGCGCTGATTTATGACTAAATCGTTGAGCCATTTTAATTGTACGGGAATGCCGCAATTTCGCAGAGCGATTGCAATACCCCAAGCAGTGCGTAAAGTTAGTTGGAAACTTTCAGCTACTGGAATATTGGGCGCAAGGGCATAAGACAAATACAATCCCCCAGTGGGAGAATACCATTGATGTCCCCATTGTCCGCGCCCGGCTGTTTGTTGGGCTGCAATTACAACGCTTCCCGGCTTTGCACCTTTATTGATTAACTCCCATAAAGTTTGATTTGTAGAAGGGAGAGTTTCATAAATATGCAAACTGTTAGATTCAAAATTTTGGGCAACTAACGCCTCTAATTTTTGTCTTTCTAAGCTCAAAATTTGCTACTCAAGTTAATATAAATCAAAACTTATTATAATTACTCCCTGCAATGCACACTTGGAACTGGCGCACCTGCGAAGAACTACCATATTTGACTTGCAGCCTTTTAGAACCTTGGCAACACGGCTTTTTTACTCAACAATTTTTCCCTCGCACTCCCGCCGAAATCACCTCAATGCTGCAACCCCAAGCAGAGGCTTATCGAGTCAAACAAGTACACGGTAATGTCGTGCTTCGTCCTAGCGAACTCGAAAAAGGAGATACCTTAGCCCAAGCAGATGGTTTAATTACAGAACGTCCAAAACAAGGGGTGTGGGTAGCAAGTGCCGATTGTACGCCCGTACTTATTGCTGATTCTATTACAGGACAAGTGGCGGCAGTTCATGCAGGCTGGCGGGGAACGGCAGCGAAAATTGTGCCGAGCGCGATCGCACTGTTACAATCTCAAGGTAGCAAACTAGCAGATTTAAAATTTGCTTTGGGACCGGCGATCGCTGGATCTGTTTATCAAGTATCTCATCAAGTAGCTTTAGAAGTAGGGTCTAGTATTATTCCCAACGATTCTAAGTTATTGCAGATATTACAAGAATTACCAAATCCACCTATATTACCCGATCCTCATCCTGGCAGAGTAAAACTAGATGTGCGACGAGTAATTGCTTTGCAGTTAGAAAACTTAGGTGTAAGTCCCGAACAAGTAGCAGTTTCTCCTCATTGTACTTACTCGCAACCAGAGCATTTTTTTTCCTATCGTCGCGCCAAGCTAAAATTAGTTCAGTGGTCGGGTATTTTTAGCAAACATTCTTAAAGCTTTGTCTAGCACAGCTTTATAATTTGTGTAAAATAAAATTAATATTTTTAATGTTGAAAAGATAATAAAATATTATTTTCTTGACGCAAGTTTTAATAATTAATCGACAAAAATATTGCTATTAAAGCACTTCATGTTAAACGCTCGAATAAAGCCGCCAGCACTACATTAGAAAACAAAAAGCCTTCTGGGTCTGTAAGTTGAGCATATTTAAAGCTTTCTTTATCTACAAATTCTATCCAACCTTGCTTTTTGTAAGGTTGCAAACACTGCTCAACTTTTTCTCCTGTATCTGCACCAAATAACTGACTTAAACTCGATAAATTTACCCCTTCTTTAAGCCGCAACCCTAACATCAGCGTCTCTAACAAACTCTCATCTAAAGGCGTTATTGGGCAATCTATGACTCCACAAGCAATAATATATTCACGCACCCAGTTGTAGTATTCGGTAGTCGTGCGGGGTCTTGTATAGCGCTGTCCAAGAACAGCGCTAGTTGCACCCATTCCAAAGCCATAATAGGGGCGATTTTGCCAATAAACTCGATTGTGACGGCATTGATAACCCGGACGAGCATAATTAGATATCTCATAATGCTCGTAACCTGCGGCGGTGAGAATTTGCTGGCTTTGACGATACATTTGGGCAGTAAGATCGTCTGTGGGTAGCGGCGAAACTCCGGGTTTATAATACTTACCAAAAGCTGTAAGTGGCTCAATGGTTAGATCGTAGATAGAAATGTGGTTAGGCGCAATTTTTTTTACCGCCGTTGCTAAAGATTCTTGCCATTGCGCTAAAGTTTGATGAGGTAAGCCAGAAATTAAGTCTAAGCTAAAACTTGGCAAGTTTACTTGGCGAATTATCTCTATAGATTTCCATATATCATCAACAGAATGCGATCGCCCGCATAATTGCAATAACTCTTGCTGAAATGCTTGCACTCCCATACTTACCCGGTTTATACCCGCGTCTATATAGCCTTGCAACTGGTCTAAATCAAAGGTTCCTGGATCTATTTCTATAGAAATTTCGGCTTGAGATGATAACCCAAATTGCTGTTTTAGACTTTTTATAATCTCAGTAAGTTGATTTGCTGACAGCAATGACGGCGTACCACCGCCAAAAAACACCGTTTCTAAAGGGTTTCCAATGTTTGGAGTAGCAGCAATTTCACTCTTTATTGCTTCCACATAGTGAGAGATACTGCGAGAATTTTCTCCGTAAGTGCGATCGCCTACCACTTTTATCGGAAAATCACAGTAAAAACATCGCCTCCTACAAAAAGGAATATGCACGTAAGCAGAACTTGTTATCTCTACTTTTTGAGGCTCAAAAACTGGCAATAAATCTTTTAACACTTCGATTCAAAAACTTAAACTTACTTTAAAAATTAATTAATAGTTTGATTTATTACTTTTTAATCCTAAGATTTGATTATTTTTCTAATAAACTCTAACTTATCAGCACTTTAGTATTAATTTTAACTAGCGCTCAAAAAGAGTAAAAATACTATCATAGAACAATATCAAATTGGTCAAGTAATTTTCTCACCAAAAATTGCTACCAAATTATTCAAGTGGATAAAACCATGCTTGATGCAATTATAATCCTTTCCTTCATCATAGCGGGAGCCGGAATTGGCTTCTACAGCCTCGAATTGCTACCTATATCAGTGCAGCAGCAAGTTACAAACCAAGACGCGCTGCGGACGATTGTGGGTGTTTTTGGCTCGGTTATTGGCGGCGCAGTAGGCTTAAGTTTTCAAATTACCTATCGTCGTTTGGAAACTCAAGTTAGAGAAATGCCTGTAGATGTTCTCTTAACTCGCTCTATTGGCTTAGTAGCAGGCTTATTGGTAGCTAACCTAATGTTAGCACCGTTATTTTTGCTACCAATTCCTGCAGACTTTGCTTTTATTAAGCCTTTAGTGGCTATTCTTGGTAGCTTCATCTCTGCTTTTTCTGGTATTAGTTTAGCCGATACTCACGGACGAAGCTTTTTGCGGATAATTAACCCCAACACCGTTGAATCAATGCTAGTAGCTGAAGGTACTCTCAAGCCTTCGGCTACCAAAGTTTTAGACACTAGCTGTATTATTGATGGGCGCATCGAAACCTTGCTAGAAACGGGTTTTTTGGAGGGGCAAATTTTAGTACCTCAGTTTGTATTACAAGAATTGCAACAACTAGCCGATGGCGCGAAAGATTTAAAAAGAGTCCGAGGAAGACGCGGCTTAGAAATTCTCAACCGAGTTAAAGAATCTTACCCAGAGCGAATCGTGATCAATTCTACCGACTACGAAGATATTTCTACCGTAGACGCAAAATTAGTAAAATTTGCTCAAGAAATCAACGGTACACTGCTAACTAACGATTACAACTTGTCTAAAGTTGCCAGCGTCCAGAAAGTTCCGGTTTTGAATATTAACGATCTAGTTAATGCCGTTCGTCCTAGCTATCTTCCTGGTGACAACATTGATATCAAAATTCTCAAAGAAGGTAAAGAACCAAGTCAAGGCATCGGCTACTTAGAAGATGGCACAATGGTTGTAGTAGAAGAAGGTAGTCCTTTTGTAGGTGCAGAGGTGCGAGTAGTAGTAACTAGCGCCTTACAAACTTCTGCTGGCAGAATGATTTTTGCCAAAACTCAAGCTTCAGCTTTGGCTTAAAATGGCACGTCCGCTCAAAATCAAATCTTGCGGTCGGTGCAGTCTAACTGTACCGATTTTATATAGGGTTAAAGATCGGGAAAATGGCAAATGGTGGTTTGGTTGCGACAATTGTTTACCTGCGGTTAAGGAAAATAACCCATTTTATGTTTATGGCGGTACTTGGAAAGCCCAAAAAAAGGGATCGTAAAAACGTTATTGCAATACAGTTTTAGATACAATCCGGGTCTTTTTGCGATCGCTTTCTGACAATTCTTCCCCCGCCTGCAACCTTGTCGCGCTAGTCTGCAATACGGTTGCAGCATTTTTATCTCCCATTTGCAGCGCCGTTTTCGCCGCCGTTTGCAACAAAGTTGCCGCTCCCGAACGATCGCCTTGTTGCAATTTTGCTTCTGCCATTTGTGTTTGTCGATACTTTGCCAAAGCTAAAATATTTGTCTGTACTTGAGGATTAATCTGGGGTTGATAGTTGCTGGCGATGTTAGCCTCTACAGAAACGATTTCTGAAAGTAACCCCGATTGATTTTGAGATGGATCGTCGTAGCGTACCTGCAATTGAGCGATTTCTTGCTTGCCTTGGGGTAGCCTGCCTACATATACATTTGCCAAAACTACGCGGCTGACATCCTTTGATAAGTCTCCAAGCCTTACCGCCAATCGTCCGTCAGATTCTTCCACACCAGATAATTCAATAGTATCGGGCGCAACTTGAGCAATGGGTTTTAATTCAGCTAGGCGCACGTTTGCACCTAAAGAAAATAATAAATGAGCATTAGTTAAACCAATTGATTGAATGCTGGTAAATAATTGCCCAAATTCCTCCTCTACGCGATTGACTTCTTGAATGTAAGACAACTTCCCACCAGCGACATCGGCAATTTTTTCTAAAATGTCTTGATTCCAACGATCGCCAAAGCCTAAAGTATTTAAAGTTAAATTGTATTCGGCGGCTAGTTGAGCAAAGTTGAGACAACGCCTATCGTCTCCATGTTCGTTCTCGCCGTCAGTTAACAAAAATGCTTGAGAAATTGCTTCTTTTTTGCCTTTTCCTAATTCCTCAATCCCCAGCTTCATCCCTTCATCAATTGCCGTACCGCCCTCTGCCTTGAGTTTATTAATTTGAGCCTTGATTGCCTCTGGATCGTCTACTATTTGATTAGGTATTAATACTTTGGCACGATGATCGAATACTACTACCGATAAGCGATCGCCATAAGTTAATCTATCCACTAACCGATTTGCAGCTTGTTTCACCGTTTCTATTGGTCGCCCCTTCATAGAGCCGCTACGGTCGAGAATTAGGCACAAGTTTAGGGGTACAGTGCGATTGGTACTAGGAGAAACAGCACTAATTGAAATTGCTAACTGACGCTGGCTATTTAGTTGACTTGCATCTAAGTTGACATCATTTAAAGCTGGCTGTAACAAAACCTTCATAACTGAATCCTAAATATAGCGTGACGAGCTAAGAGATTATCCATGAACATTTTTTCAAGCAACATCAAACCAAATGATTAATTACTATACATTTTGCAGTTAGTTATAGTTATTTTTCTGACAAGCTCTCAACTTTTCGATATCTTTAATTAATCTAGTTCAATTCTTTACTAAAGGTTAGCAATTTTACCTATACAACTGCGCTAAAAGTTGTTCAACTTATTACTTTAGGTATAACTTTTATTTTTCAAATGACTTTAATCAACGGCGCTATAGAGATTGTATTTGATTTATAAATATCTTTTGTAAGGGTGTAAGACTTTGCGCCCTCACCACCCTCACAACTAACCTAAGATGGTTACAGCAAACCCTAAATATTTTACCAGTACAAATAGCTACACATTTTTTAGCTTGCGTAAGTTTTTTACTTAAAATTGAGGTATTACCTAAATCGTAGTCATTTAACATCTGACTATCGTTCAAGGCGTTGCTGAAAGTGGGATGATTTTCAATGGTTGGTTGACGAAAAAGACAGACTTTCTAGTTTCACCTTCTTTATCCTATTACCAATTGGGCAACGCCTCGTTCAAAAAATAACAAGCATACTCAAAAGCCTTGCTCTAACTCTAATAGGATGAAACATTATTCTGAAATCTGTTTAAATGATCGCTGACCGCTCATTGCTAGAAGCAAAACTAAAGGTGAAAATGTTGGTAGCAAAACTCGATCGCCGATTAGATAATTTCTCTACAAAAATAGCGATCGTGTAGTTTAGCTAGGAATCCGTACCTCTAATAACCCTAGCCTCGCGCTAGTATTACAAATATTGGTATTATTTCAGGCATTAGTTGCTATGACACAAGTAAAGGCTGTCCAAGCCCCTTATTCGGGCGATTCTTCCTACCGAACACCGCCACCGGATCTACCCTCGTTACTTTTAAAAGAACGAATTGTTTATTTGGGATTACCTTTAGTGTCACCGGATGAATATAAACAGCAACTCGGCGTAGATGTAACCGAGCTAATTATTGCTCAACTACTTTACTTGCAGTACGACGACCCAGAAAAACCTATTTATATTTACATCAACTCTACCGGAACTTCTTGGTACGGTGGCGATGCCATTGGTGCAGAAACCGAAGCTTTCGCTATTTGCGACACCCTCAACTATATCAAACCCCCTGTTCATACTATCTGTATTGGACAGGCAATGGGTACAGCAGCCATGATTCTCTCGGCAGGAACTAAAGGCTTTAGAGCAAGTTTACCCAACGCTACTATTGTCCTCCACCAAGCCCGCCGTCGCGCTCCTTACAGCCAAGCTACCGATATCCAAATCCAAGCAAAAGAAGTTTTGGTCAACAAAGAGATTATCTTAGATATTCTTGCGGCTAATACCAGTCAGCAAAAACAAAAAATTGCTAAAGACATGGATCGGATGTATTACATGACCCCTCACCAAGCCAAAGAATACGGCTTGATTGACAAAGTTTTGGAAAGTGCTAAAGACCTGCCTCAACCCTTAGCTGTTGCTCGATAATCTTTAATCATCCCCTTCTTGGAGAATTTATTATGCCTATTGGAATTCCTAGAGTACCCCATCGTTTTCCAGGTGAGCCTTACACTCAATGGATTAACATTTACGAACGCCTTTCTTTAGAAAGAATTATCTTTTTAAGTGGAGAAGTTACTGATGGAATGGCAAACTCTATTATTGCCAGACTGCTGTATCTAGATTCTGAAGATCAAAGCAAAGATATTTATATCTACATCAACTCTCCTGGTGGTTCCGTTACCGCAGGCTTGGCAATTTATGACACCATGCAGCACATCAAATCAAATATTGTCACGATTTGTGTAGGTATGGCGGCATCTATGGGTTCATTTCTGCTGGCGGCGGGTACTAAGGGCAAGCGTTTGGCATTGCCTCACGCTCGGATTATGATCCACCAACCCGCCGGGGGCGCTCAAGGTCAAGCTACAGATATCGAAATTGAAGCGCGAGAAATTCTTAGGTTGCGCCATCAACTCAATCAAATGTTGGCAGATAGAACCAGCCAGCCTTTAGAAAAAATTGAGAAAGATACAGACCGCGACTACTTTATGTCGTCGGCGGAAGCTAAAGAATACGGTTTAATTGACCGAGTAATTGAAGAACGCTCGTAATTTTATTAGCCTTTAGAGTTAAATCTAAAGGCTATTCAACATTTAACCACCTATGGATATTGCCGCTTGTTATCGCTTGTTAGAATTACCACCTTTAGCGACGCTAGCAGAAATTAAAGCGTCCTACCGACGACTGGCACGGCAATATCATCCTGATATCAATCCGGGCGATCGCACGGCTGAGGAAAAATTTATCGCTCTAACGGCGGCTTATGAAGTTTTAATCGAGTCGGTACAACTTTTGCCACCCGTAGAAATAACTCCACTAAAGCCAAAAATCAAAGTAACGCGCCCCACATCGCCGCCCCTATCTGCCGCCGAACAAAAGCTAAAAAATGATTATTATCAACAATTACAGGAGTTGTGGAAGTACCAAAAATTTCCCAGCGCGATCGCCTTATCAGAAGCTTTAGCGCGACGTTTGCCCTACGACAAAGAAATCAAATCTTGGCAAGCAATTTGTTACCAGCGTTGGGGAAGCAATCTAATTATCCAAAAGCAGCCAGACAAAGCGAGAATCTTTCTAAAAGAAGCCTTAAAAACCGATCCCCATAATCGTCAGTTGTGGTTAGAGGTAGAGCAAGAATTTCGACGACTAGAAAAAATTTGGTAAATTCCCCACTACCCATTATTCATTCTGATGCCTCAGCCCGCAATTACTGTTACTGTCAAACTCTTTGCCGCCTATCAAGAGGCTTATCAACAATCGGAATTAGTATTACAATTTCCTCCCCAAACTCCGGCGATCGCAGTTTTAAAATACCTAATTTCTCAGCATCCCGAACTTGAAAAATGGCAAGAAATTACTCGCTTTGGTGTTAACTTGCAGTTTGTCTCACCCGATACTTTTTTAGTTGATGGAGATGAAATAGTTTTAATTCCACCAGTTAGCGGCGGGTAAGGGAAAATTAGTCGCTAATGTTGAATAATTGTGAAGAAAAAGTTACAGTAAATAACGGTTTACACAAAAAACTATGGATTGCAGCAATATACAATTTTGCGATCGCAAATCTATTATCGATCTTAGCCAGTTGCAAGCGCTATTTAGATTAGGAGCGTTTTGGGCAACAGAGCGAAAAATTGAAGACTTAAATATTGCTATTGAAAACAGCGAACCAGTAATTAGTGTTTGGGATAATCAAAAGTTAATTGGTTTCGCCCGTGCCACTTCTGACGGCATTTACCGCGCTACAATCTGGGACGTGGTGATCGATCCACAATATCGGGGTGCAGGGTTGGGACGCAAGTTAGTAGAAACAGTTTTGAGTCATCCCCGCATGAACCGAGTAGAGCGAGTATACCTAACTACAACTCATCAACAAAGCTTTTATGAAAGAATCGGCTTTGAAGCTAATTCCAGCACTACAATGGTACTCTACAATCAGCCTATAGCTAAAGTTCAGGCTCTAGAAGCGCAGTATCAGGAGTTAACTTAGGGATAGAAATAAGCATTCGTGTTGTTGGCGACTTCGGGCTATTTGTAGGCGCTGGCAAAATTTCTAATTTGCCCTGCATAACTTCCAACAAAGTTTGCGCCAGCAATAATACCAATCCTGGCGAAGTTGTATTGAGAGCAGCCTTTGTTGAGCCGTTAGTGTCTTTAGAAGTTGATATTAGTAAAGAGCGATCGCTTCTTCGCAGCAAATCGACAGGATCGTTCCAGGTACTAGCGGCTAGAGGTACATCTAGGCAAATATAAATAAACTTACTTTCCGGTATCAACTGCACCGATAAAGCAAAAATTTCGCCATCTTCTACATAAAACATGGCTGCATCAATCAGATTAAGTATAATTTGCCGCAGCCACTGAGGATCGGCTAAAACGTAAATTTCGGGAGGAGGGGGAGTTAGTTTTAGCTGATGGCGACGATTTGCCACCACCATTCGCGTAATATTGCAAACTTCTTCTAGAACAAAACTTAATTGTAGAGGCTGAATTTCTAACTTATTTGTACCATGCTCGATTCTGGCAACATTAAGAACTTCATCGAGCAATTTAACTAATTGTAAAGCTGCTTCATGGGCTTGGGCAACAAAGTTGCGCTCTTCGGTCAGATCGTCGCACAAATCGGACAAAATCAACTGATGCAAACCAATAATATTACTTAAAGGCGATCGCAGTTCGTGGGAAGTACGCGCCAAAAAGCCCCCCTTAAATTGGCTCATTTGGTGTGCCATCAAGTAAGCGAGTTGGGATTGCTGCAAAACTCCATCCGACGACGGTGGTAGCGGCGTAGCTTGTGCCGCCGTAGAGAGTTTTGGCAGTTTTAACCAATGACTTGCTAACCCAACTCCCAACCCCGTCGCCAAATATACCCAGTTAGTCCAATCCATAATTAATTGCGTAAATCAAGACTCTAACTTAACCGCTCCCAAGCGTAAAATCTGCCAATTGTTATCAATCCACTTAATAACTGTCGATGGTATAGCACTGGCTAAATCTTCTGTACCTGCTGTAGGTACTAAAGTTAAAACATCAGGGAACTCTGCATCAATTTCTCTCATAGTTTGCAATGGTGGTTTACCCGACTTATTGGCGCTAGTAGTAGCCAGCGCGCCAGTACGAGACAAAATAGCGCGAGCAGTAGCATGATTTGGCACTCGTAACCCTACGGTAGTAGAACTTGCTAAGTTGATTTCTCTAGGTACGCGATCGCTTGCAGGCAGCACCATAGTTATAGCACCAGGCCAATAAGTTGCAGCCATTTGTTGCCAAATTAACAATTCTTCAGCACTACCAGCCACAAAAGCCCATAAATCGGTAGCACAGGCAGCCATCAAAATTAGTGGTTTATCTTGACTGCGCTGTTTGGCTGTAAAAATTAGCGGTGCTTTTTGCGGTAAAGCTGCCAAAGCCGGAACCGTATCGGTGGGAAAACTAATTAACTTACCAGAGAGAACTCCCTCTACCAATTCTGGCAACGTTCCTTGAGTCATTATTGGTTTGAGTAACGATTTAACTATTTTTTAGCAGGGCGAGAACAAAACGTTCAATGCCAGCCAAATCAGGATAAATTGAAATATTAGTATAACTAGGGTGACTTTGCAGCAATGAAGCGACAACTTCTGCTTGTCCCGCCATCATTTCTACCAACCAAATCCCCCCAGGTTGCAAATAATCGGGCCCTGTTTCGACCAAATAACGCAAGCAATCTAAACCATCATCGCCGCCATCTAGAGCAAGCTTTGGCTCGTGGTGGGCAACTTCTGGCTGTAGCTGCGCTACGGAGGCGCTAGGAATATAAGGAGGATTGGACACCATAGCGCTTAATTTACCTTTGTAGCGCTCTAGGGGCTGCCACCAAGAACCTTGATAAAACTCAATGCGATCGCCAAAACCTAAGCTTTGAGCATTAGCAACAGCGATCGCCATAGCCTGAGCGCTACAATCGACGGCGTGGATTTTTGCTAGGGGAAATACTTGTGCAAGGGCGATCGCAATTGCGCCACTCCCGGTTCCTAAGTCTACCCAATGTCCTCTGTCTATGAACACCGACGGGTTATTTTTCGCTGCCATTACCGCCAAATCGATTATTTGTTCTGTTTCTGGGCGGGGAATTAATACTGCTGGAGAAACTGCCAACTTAAAGTTTCGCCAAAACACAACTCCAGCAATATACTGAACTGGCAAACGTTCTTCTAGCCGTCTTTGCCACAATCGGTCTAAGTCTTTAATATCTAGCCGTAGGGGAATTTGGGGCAAGTTGCGAAAAGACTCTAAATGTAGAGTTAAGCGTTCTAGTCCCGCTACTTCTTGCAACAACCAGTCTAATTCCCTGGGGGAAACTTTAGCTGCAATTGCAGCTTTTTGGGCTGCGTTGCGCCAGTGCCAAAGTTCTTCCCCCGAAACTACCCACCGCAATAGATTCATCAATCAGCTTATTTTTTGCGTGGTTGCGCTGCAGGTTGGAGGCTGCGAACAAAGTCTATTGATTCTTTTGGTGGCACTAACATAATTTGATTTAGCTGGTTATCGTTGCGACTTTGCATAGTCTCAATTACGCCTTCTAAATTCACTACTTGAATCTCAACTGTTGAAGCTAAGTCTGGTTGTTGTTTTTTAAAGCGCTCTAACATTGATTGCAATTCTTCTTTATTGAAAAAGAAAGGAATTACTTGTTGGTCGGCTTGTTTAACTGTTAAGTAGCCTTTCTCTTTGCCAGCTTTAGCTACGAATAGCGGCGTTCCCTGAAACTTTTTCTCATCTTGACCTGATTGCTTAAGCAATGCCATTGCCGCATCTACTTGCTGCTTTGCGGGTACGTAAGCAAAGTCTAAGGCGTTGGGCTTGTTTCCACTAGCTTGGTCTAACTTGTATACTTCTCCTAAAGATACAGGAACTACCCGCACGGTCTTAGCGAGTTCTGGGTTTTTGGTTTTGAGTTGATTTACAAACGCTACCGCATCGCGTTGATTGATAAATACCCCCGCAACTCCTCCTTGTTTTTGGTTGTCGCTATTAGACGCAACTAGCGGCGCTCCTTTAGCATCGGTGATCGTAAATACAGGTACAGACCCTAGCTTTTGAACTATTTGCTCTTGAGGTATAGCGATCGCGCTTAGGGTTGTAAAAATTGCCGATCCAACAATGGCACTGCTAACTATTCCTAATTTTGCGCCTAAGCTAAACATTGATTTCATGAATACTCCTGGCATGATTAGCCAATTATTTTGAGTCAAACGGTTATATCTTACTTATTATTCGTTCGATGTGATGGGGAGGAACAATTTATGTGAGTTATTTTATCGTTCATTTTTCTTTTTGCCTGCTCAATATAATTTTATTTATATTGAGCCATTGATAAATTGCGACAATTTTTTGGCAAAATTACTAATCACCGATAATCAACTCTTATTTTTATCGACTATAAGCGATAAAGATCGTTCCCGCTTAATACTATTTGAATAAGTGGATAAAGCTTCGGCAATTTTTTATTGCCAATCTTCAGATTCTAGCTACTTTAGTTAGCACTAAAAATGTTGCTCAACTGTGAGTATTTGTTACATTGATATCGGGATGACAGGATTTGAACCTGCGACATCCTGCTCCCAAAGCAGGCGCGCTACCAAGCTGCGCTACATCCCGGATGTGATTGTTTATCGTACATTAACCTAACACAGAATTACAATTTATAACAAATAATTGGTTTCTTGTACCAAGCAATACATAAAATTTGCTTCAGCTTGGATACCAAAACATCCCTTTAATTCCTTCTGGGTCGGAAATAAAGCCCAGACCCCGATAAAAATCAACAACTTGAGGATCGGCAAATAAAGTTACATTGCTAATATCTTCGCTTCTAAGTTTTTTAATCATATATTTCATCATGGCTTTGCCCAGCCCCTTGCCTTGAAAATCTGGGTGAACCACTACATCCCAAATAGTGGCATTAAAGGCATGATCGGAAGTAGCACGAGCAAACCCAATCAGGCGTTTTCCCGTGCCGCGCACTTCCCACATAGAGGCGACAAGGAAACTAAACTCAATAGCTTTTTTAACCTTCCGCAAAGGACGACGCGACCAACCGACAGCATCGCAAAGTTCTTCTAATTCATAAAGATCGATATTACGATCGCTACTAAACAATATTGTGCGATCGCCATTGCCAGAAAAACCGCCTACAGCTTCAAGGGCTGTATAATCTTCATCCGACGTTATCTTGGTTTCAGTGGTGCTTTCAGCACTGTTAAACCAGCTTTTCCAAAAACCCATGCCAACGTGGTTCGATTAGTAAAAATTATTATGACGTTATAGCTAGTAAAGGTAAAGCCGTTAGTAAGCAACGCTTTAGCTTCGGGGCAAAAACAAATAATTAGAAAAATTAAATTTTTCTGCTCTAAGAAACAAAATAGATTCTCAAAAATAAATATGCTTTTACCTAGCCATTCTCAACTTTAACACTTTGTCTACAATCCGATAGGGTATGGGGCTGGGTTTATGTTGATTAAATACCTAAAAACACGTCAAACATAGCCCTAGAGCTTCGATTGGGTTGTCTGCCAAGCAAATAAAGCTATAAATACTACTTAATTATTTATTCGCTCTTTTAAAGCAATCTGAGAAAGACAGCCAGAGTATTTTTCCTTTTACATCTAAGGCTTCAAACCGGAGGGGTGTTAAGGATAGGATATTGTTATGGCAACTATTGAAATTTTGGGAATTGAACATAGCTACGAACTGACGGGCTTTGCCTCAAGTTCTCCTACTTTAGTGTTTGTTCACGGTTGGCTGTTAAGCCGTGAATACTGGCAACCTTTAATTGAGCGTCTAGCACCAGACTACCAGTGCCTAGCCTACGATTTGCGTGGATTTGGGCAGTCAATTAGCGGTTCAGCGCCAGAAACAGACGCAGCAAAGTCATTTAACAATTCGCTTATCATTGGCTCAGAACTCCAGCCGAGTTCCGCAGCGACGGCGGAAAATCTTGACTCAACGTTCTCAAATAAAGCGCAGAATTTTACTAATAGTTACACGGCGGTGGCTTACGCGAAGGATTTAATAATTCTGCTAGAAAGATTGAATGTTAGCAGTGCATGGCTAATTGGTCACTCTCTGGGTGCTACGGTGGCGCTGTGGGCAGCCGATGAGTGTAAAAAACGCATTAAAGGCGTAGTTTGTATTAATGCTGGTGGGGGTATTTATCTCAAAGAAGCCTTTGAGCAATTTCGGGCTGCGGGTCAGCAATTAGTAAAAATTCGTCCCCGTTGGCTTTGCTATATGCCTTTAATTGATTTAATTTTCACCCGCGCCAACGTAGTTAACCCCATCCCTCGCCAGTGGGGTAGGCAAAGAGTGATTGATTTTGTGACCGCTCACCCCGCCGCCGCTTTGGGAACGCTTTTAGACTCGACTACCGAGGAAGAAGTCAACCGCTTACCCCCGTTAGTTTCTCAGTTAACCCAGCCTGTTTACTTTTTTGCAGGACAGCAAGACCAGATTATGGAACCAAAATATGTTCGTCATTTGGCAAGCTTTCACCCTTTGTTTCAAACTGACGAAGGCAATGTATTAGAAATTCCCAATTGCGGTCACTTAGCAATGTTAGAACAAACGGATATCGTTGCTAGAGAAATTCGTTCTATTTTGGGGCGACACGGGTAAAAGAGTGCGATCGCCAATTTTTTAATGCTGATACAATTGCATAATTTCTGCTAGTGGTAAACGCGATCGCACTCCCAAGGTTAAAGGCGATGTATGTCCGCGCCTAAAGTGTTCTGCCGCCGCGCAACCAATCATTGCCGCATTGTCGGTACAAAGCTTCATCGGTGGAAATAATACTCGCAAGTTATGCTCGGTGGCGGCGGTTTGCAGGTGTTGTCTCAGTCCGCTATTTGCCGCTACTCCTCCACCTACGGCGATAGTATCTAAGCCAAAATCTATAGCACAAGTAACGGCTCTTTTGGTCAGACTCCGCGCTACCGTTTCTTGAAAACTAGCGGCTATATCTTCTACAGGAAAAACTAACCTTTCTTGCTTTAGTTGTTGTACTAGCCTTAATACTGCTGTTTTTAAGCCGCTAAAGCTGGAATCGTAGGGATGATAGCCACCACTTGCTAAAGAAAGTTTGCCTTCAGGAAGCGTAAAAGCTTGGGAATTGCCGATTTGAGCTAATTTGTCAATGGCTGGCCCCCCTGGATATCCTAATTCTAACAATCGAGCCACTTTGTCAAAAGCTTCACCCGCCGCATCGTCGCGGGTTTGTCCCAAGGTTTCGTATACGCCACAGTCTTTGACGTAAATTAAGCTAGTATGACCGCCCGAAACTAACAAACTTAAAAAAGGCGGCTCTAAACTCGGTTCGCTCAAACAATTGGCGTAAATATGCCCTTCAAGGTGATGCACTCCAATTAAGGGCAAATTATGCAAAATTGCTAAAGTTTTGGCCGCACTAATGCCTACCATTAGCGCCCCTACAAGCCCTGGCGCGCAAGTTACGGCGATCGCCTCAATTTTTGCGATCGGCAGTTGGGCCTGTTCTAGAGCCAATGACACGGCGCTATTAATTGTTTCTAGGTGCTGGCGCGATGCTACTTCTGGAACTACCCCACCGTACTGTTTATGAATAGGAATTTGAGACGTAACAACACTACTGCAAACTGTACGATTATTAACCACCGCGACGGCTGTCTCATCGCAGCTTGTTTCTATTGCTAAAATAATTGCCATTTTTAAATAAAGGGATTAATTTACAACTTTTCTGGCTGCTGCCTGCTTTTATTCATCCATTGCTGGCGAAACTTAAACTTTTATTTACTTAAATCAAACTCGCGTCGCCTGCAAGAGTATGATAACTTCCAAGTTCTATTGCGAGTTCGATCGTCAAGCTTTGCTCGATCGTCACGCTTGCGTCCTCAAAAAAACTTGTACAAGTCGTTTCTGTCCTAGAAAGTCGGTGGTAAAACTATTGATTTACCACAGATTTTCCGCTCTCTTGGAAAACTCCGTGCAGGGAAACCCTGCCCACGGATTTTCCGCTCGTACAACTAACTTTATTTGTTTTGTAACAAAGGGAAACAATTTCATGCAACGATTGTTTGCTTTGGTTCTAGTCATTGGTTTCTGGTTTAACTTTGCCCCTCCAGCCTCAGCTTCGCCGGGAGCTAACCTAGTACCTTGTAGTGAATCACCAGCCTTTCTTCAACGGGCAAAAGATGCCCGCAACACAACTTCCGATCCTCAGTCTGGCGCAAAACGATTTGAGCGTTATGCTCAAGCCCAGTGCGGCCCTGAAGGTTTACCTCATTTAATTGTTGATGGTCGCCTCGACCGTGCTGGAGACTTTATTATTCCTAGCATTCTCTTTCTATATATTGCTGGGTGGATTGGCTGGGCAGGTCGCTCTTATATCCGAGCCGTCAAGAAACTAGAAGGCTCTCCCGAAAGTAAGGAAATTAGCATTGACGTGCCTTTGGCGCTGCAATGTACCGCCGGAGGTGCTACTTGGCCGTTGGCAGCTACTTCGGAATTTTTGTCTGGCGAATTATACGCCAAAGACGAAGAAATACCTGTTTCGCCCCGCTAATTTAGCTTAACTTATCCGTTTATTTTGGATGTCAATTGATGAAAACTAAAGAAGACCAAAAAACTTACTTTCTTCAGTATCTTTCTCTAGCTCCAGTGTTGGCAGTGCTTTCGGTTTCTGTTGCTTTCACTACCTGGGCTGTATTCAATTACATTTTTCCTGACTTGCTTTTTCATCCTCTGCCATAGAAATAAATTAGCTATTGGCGCAAATACTATAAATTAATTGTCCTGCAAGTAATTTATTTAGCCGCTAGCTAATAACATTGAATAAGTCATACTTCTAAGGGTAGAAACTCGCAATTTTCTAAATAGTTAGATTGCGAGTTTTCTTATTGCTTACGCTCAAGTTGGCTTAATTAACTTTTCTAAAGTTAGCGAGGAAAACTGCTATTTGATTGCAGTTAATAACCTAAAATGATGCCACTATCTTGTTTAAATACTAAGAGCAAATATGGCGCAAGCAATAGATGCATCAAAAGATCGCCCCAGCGATCCTAGAAATAGAGAAGTTGTGTTTCCTCCTAACCGCGATCCGCAGTGGGGTGACATGGAGACACCAATCAATAATTCTAGCCTTACTAAATGGTTCATTAATAACTTGCCAGCTTACCGCCAAGGGATAACAACCCAAAGGAGAGGAATAGAAGCTGGTATGGCTCATGGTTATTGGCTGCTTGGTCCTTTTGCAAAACTAGGCCCGTTGCGGGATACCGATATTGCTAATTTAGCTGGATTATTATCAACCTTGGGAATGGTCGCAATTTCTGCCTTTGCGATCGCCCTTTATGCTAATAGCAATCCTGCCCAACCTGTTACAAATGTAACCACTGCCAATAGAGTACCCGATGCCTTCAAGTCTCCCGAAGGCTGGAATACTTATGCTACTAGCTTTCTGATTGGTGGCGTTGGTGGAGCGGTAGTTGCCTACTTCCTGCTAGACAATATAGAAGTAATCCAACGGTTATTTAGCTAGTTGGAAAAATTACGCCTAGTTCTAATAGGCGAGATTAAAGAGTAGATAAGAAAAGTGAAATGTCTTTGCTTTAGCGCAAAAACTTTTGCTTTTTTGCTCTACTCTTAAGCTTTTTAAAAGGAATTATTACTAATTGAATAAGGCTGCTTCAAGTAAATGCAAAGCGGTTTCTAAGTCATCGTTAGTAATTTGGATATCAAATTCTTTGGCAGCATCAATTTCGATTTGCGCGCGTTGAAGACGGCGATGGATAGCTGAAGGAGAGTCTTGAGCGCGATCGCGCAGACGTTTTTCTAAGACACTAAAAGATGGTGGCAAAATAAAAATCCGTAACGCATCGGGCAATGAAGTACGAATTTGATTCGCACCTTCTAGCTCGATTTCTAATAAAACGATTTTGCCCTCAGCAATTTTTTGTTCGATCGGTAAACGGGGAGTACCGTAGTAGTTGCCTGCAAATTCCGTCCATTCTAAAAGATGGTTGCTGACAATCATTGCTTCAAAATCGCTGCGACTAACAAAATAGTAATGCTTGCCATCAATTTCTCCCGGACGCGGCGAACGAGTTGTAGCAGAAACCGATAAATAAAGTTCGCGGTGACGTTGCAAGAGAATTTGCACCAAAGTACCTTTACCAACGCCGCTAGGACCGGTCAAAACAATTACTTTTCCTTGAGAGCGACGATCGTTTGCTGGAGTAGAATTAGAAGTTTGCATTCACTGGCACAAAACCAACCTATTCAATTTTTATAATTTACATTACCTTAGCTAATTATCTGGTTGCTCGCGGCTAAGAACAAATCGATTTGCCACCGTTTCAGGCTGAATTGCTGACAAAATTACATGACTTGAATCGGTGATAATTACGGCTCTAGTACGACGACCATAGGTAGCATCAATCAACTGACCGCGATCACGCGCATCTGTAATAATACGCTTAATGGGGGCAGATTCAGGACTAACAATGGCAACTACTCGGTTAGCAGAGACGATATTACCAAAACCAATATTTATAAGCTGAATATCCATGAAAAACTGACGCGACGCGCCCTATAACAAGCTGGAAAACCTAACTTCAATGGTATATACAAAAATTTGGACTTACAAGGCTAAAAACAGCTAAAAAACTGACTTTTGGGGCTTTTAGTCCTGTTTTTTAAGTTTTTCTACCTTTAGATATCGCTCAAAAGGTAGAACAAGTATTAAATGTTATTCCCTTAGTTAAAGAAGATTTGCTTTGCAACCTGTTGACTTTACAACTTTAATTGCTGCGGTTTGCGAATTGCGATCGCTCTGGCTGCCCGCGCGTACCGAACAAGTACATCAACGCAACCGCTTTACAATTGCGATCGCTCTACGTACTTTAGACAAGCGAGGATGGCTAGAAATATGTTGGCATCCCCAAGCAGCGCACATCTGTATGAGTTCTCCGCCGCCGCGAATTCCCGATACTTTTACGTTTAGCCAACAGTTGATTCATCAGTTGAATGGTTTGGCGCTAGTAGCAATTGAAGAAGTTGCACCTTGGGAGCGGGTTGTCGATTTGCAATTTGCCCGCCGTCCGGGAGAGAGCGCTTTGTGGCATTTGTATGTAGAAATTATGGGCAAATACAGCAATGTCATTCTCACCGACGCAAATAAAGTAATTGTTACGGCAGCACACCAAGTTAGCCAACAGCAGTCAAGCGTCCGCCCGATTCAAACCGGGCAAACTTATGAGTTGCCACCATCATTAAGCGGTGCTGTACCAGCAATAAGCGAGGAGACTTGCCGTTGGATTGAACGGGTAAGCTTAGTTCCAGGAGCGGTAGGGCGTTGTTTGCTCAAAAATTACCGGGGCTTAAGTCCAGCTTTGGTACAGTCGATGGTACGAGTAGCAGAACTAGATCCAGAACAATCGACTGCCAGCCTAGAACCCGCCGATTGGCAAAGATTGTTTAGCTATTGGCTTGAATGGTTGCAAAACTTAGATAAATTGCAATTTTTTCCTGGCTGGACAGCTAAAGGTTATACGGTCATGGGTTGGGAAGTAACGGAACCCGTAGCCAATACTCAAGGGTTGCTAAATCATTACTATACTCATGAACTAAATCAGCAAGAATTTACTAACTTGCGTAATCAGTTAATGCAAAAGCTAAGTAATATTTTAGAAAAGTTACGCCTCAAAGCTCGAACTTTTAGCGATCGGTTGCAGCAGTCTCAAGGGGCGGATGTGTATCGTCAACAAGCCGACTTGTTGATGGCTAATTTGCAAGCATGGCAACCAGGAAGGAAAGAAATTGTTTTGCGTGATTTCGATACTAGCGAACCTGTAGCAATTAGATTAGAACCAGAAAAAAATGCCGTCCAAAACGCTCAGAAGCTGTACAAACAAGCAGGAAAGCTAAAACGCGCTCGTGGGGCAGTAGAGCCATTACTAAACGATGTACAGGCAGAAATCGACTACTTGGAGCAAGTAGAAGATGCGATTTATCAAATAGATAAGTACCGATCGACGGATGATTTGGAGGCGCTTTACGAAATCCGCGAAGAATTAATTGGGCAGAAGATTTTAGAAGATACGCAGTACCTCCGCCCTACCGCTGGCCCTGACTCTACGCCAAATTTTCACAAGTTTCGCGCTCCTAGTGGGTTTGAAGTCTTAATTGGGCGGAATAATCGCCAAAACGATCGCTTAACTTTTCGACTTGCCAACGATTACGATTTGTGGTTTCACGCTCAAGAGATTCCTGGCGCTCATGTATTACTACGCTTAGAACCCGGCGCTGTAGCAGAAGACCGCGATTTACAATTTTCCGCAGATTTGGCTGCCTATTATAGCCGATCGCGTCAAAGCGATCGCGTTCCAGTGGTTTATACTCAACCCAAGCACGTCTACAAACCAAAAGGTGCTAAACCTGGTATTGCTATTTATAAGCAAGAGCGGATTTTGTGGGGACAGCCCAGCCAAGGGGAGAGGTATTTAGGGATGAGCAATAGATGACTAAGATTGAGGATTTTTCCTCTCAATTTGGGGGTAATTTTAGTTTTTACATCTCTCTCTTGAGATAGTTATGTCAAGATACTATGAACTTTTATAAAAAAGTCTGTGCTTCCTGTTACAATATAGGAACAGATTTATACTAGCTGAAGCTTTGGGACGCAGTACAGATTTATACTAGCTGAAGCTTCGGGACGCAGTTGGGTTTCCTGGAATCAAACGACAATCTAAAAAAATCTATAGACTAGCTGTGGTAGGCTGGTCTTTTTTTTATCGTTTCAATCTCGTTTAGGGTTAGACATATTGCTTTGCATTTACCTTGCAAGCGATCGCTATTTTAGTATTTGCAGGGCGAGAATTTTAACAATCTATTTAGGCTTGCACCTCAATTAATAATCTGTTAATTTATAACTAATGTTCGATATAAAAAGTCCGGGAGTAACAAGAGACAATTTAGCTATTGCCTAAAAGCGCTAATTTTATCGCACCGTATGCCGAAGATTGTTGACCGCGACCAGTACCGCCAAGAACTGCTGATGAAAAGCTTTGACCTATTTGCTCAAAAAAGTTATAGCTCGATTACTATGAGGCAGTTGGCACAAGGAATAGGGGTGTCTACAGGAACTTTGTATCACTATTTTCCTAGCAAAGAAGCTTTATTTTTACAGTTGACTGAAGAATTAGATCGCCAAAACGTGATGCACTTTTTAGCAGAAGCGGGAAATCCACCAACTTTAAAAGAAAGGATTGAGAAACTGTTTCAATTTGTTGCCAAACATGAAGACCATATAGGCAAGCAAACTTTGCTGTGGATTGATTTTTGCCAACACAATGAATGGTCTGATAGTTCTATCAAAGAAAGGCTCAAAGAAGTAGACGAACAAACAATTTTAGAACTAGCTGATTATATGCAAATTAGAGATCGCGCCATTGTCGATTTTATTTTTAACTTGCTTTACGGCTTGATGTTGCGGCGGTTATTTGGCGAAGAAACTATTTCTTATACAGAACAAGGAGCTTTGGTAGGTGAAATGTTAGCTAGTTATACGGGAGAGAAAAAATGAGAGATGCGCGACTTTTTCCCATACCTGTAGATAAAAAGTTAATTGGTTCAGTTATAGCAGCGATCGCACTTGTCGCCGCGATCGCTTATTATGGCATTTCTCAATCAGGATTACTAACGCAATCATCCCAAGAGCCAGTAGTAGCAACACCTCCAGCAAAGAAAGTCACGGCTTTAGGAAGATTAGAGCCAGAAGCGGAGACAATTAGCTTGGCGGCTCCCGTAGCCTTGGATGGCGATCGCCTAGCTCAACTATTAGTTACCGAAGGCGATCGCGTTAAAACTGGGCAAGTAGTAGCAATTTTGGATTCGCGCGAAGTCTTAGAGAACCAATTGCAGCAAGCTAAAGAGCAAGTAAACAACGCTCAAGCAAAGCTTAATCAAGTCAAGGCTGGGGCAAAAACTGGGGAAATTCAGGCGCAACAAGCAACAATTACGCAGTTAGAGGCAGAATTAAATGGTGGTAATGAAACTCAAAACGCGGCGATCGCAAGGTGGGAATCGGAAGTACGCAACGCTAATGCTGAGTATAAACGTTTTGTGCAGTTGTACGAACAAGGCGCGATCGCGTCTTCTAACTTAGATAGCAAGCGTTTGGTAGCAGAAACAGCATCGGCGCAATTAAAGGAAGCGGTTTCTAGTAAAAACCGCAATTTTAGAAGTCTACAATCTCAAATTAATCAAGCTAAAGCTACTTTAGATCGGATTTCTGAAGTGCGTCCGGTAGATGTACAAGTAGCAATGGCAGAGTTAGAAACTACACTTTCTGCCGTTAAGAGCGCTCAAACGGCTTTGGATCGAGCTTATATTCGCGCACCAATTGCTGGACAAATTCTCAAGCTTCATACTCGTCCTGGAGAAAAAGTTAGCGATGAGGGGATTGTTGAGATGGGAAAAACTGACAAAATGCTGGCAGTAGCAGAAGTTTACCAAACTGATATTGGGAAAATTAAAGTTGGACAGCAAGCAACAATTACAAGTCAAGCCTTTGATGGTGAAATTAAAGGCACAGTAGCACAAATTGGCATGCAAGTAGAGCGTCAAAAAGTATTTAGCGATCGCCCAGGAGAAAACCTCGATCGCCGCATAGTTGAAGTAAAAATTCGTCTCAACAACCTTGAAGATAGCAAGCGAGTTGCAGGTTTGACTAGTTTGCAAGTGCAAACGGCAATTAATCTGTAGTTGCTTTTGAGCATATATTCTACTGGTTTAGGAGGTAAGGCGAAATGTCAATAAATTTGTTTACATCTATGGAGGTTTAGCAAGATGACGAAGCAAACAATCCAAGAACAAATTGCTTACTACAAAGCTAGAGCTAAAGAATATGATGAATGGTTTTATCGAATTGGGCGTTACGATCGCGGATCGGAAATAAACCAGCGTTGGTTTGATGAAGTTGCGGCGCTCAAAAATATTGTCCAGCAAGGGGGAACTGTTGATTCGATATTAGAGTTAGCTTGCGGTACGGGAATTTGGACGCAAGAACTTTTGAAGCTTGGTAAGCAAATTACAGCGATAGATGCTTCCCAAGAAATGATTAAAATTAATCGCCAAAAACTAAACAATGCTCCTAACGTAGAATATCGGCAGCTAGATTTATTTTCATGGCAACCAGATAAGCAATACGATCTAGTTTTCTTCTCTTTTTGGTTATCTCACATTCCTCCCGCAGAAGTTGATGAGTTTTTGAGCAAGGTTTACAACTCAGTTTTACCAGGTGGGAAAGTTTTGATTATTGACTCTTATTTTGAAATAACATCTTCAGCTAAAGATCATCCGATTCAAGACAAAAACGAAATTTATCAAAAGCGCAAGCTAAATGACGAGCGAGAGTTTCAGATATTCAAAATTTATTATCAACCTGATGTTTTGCGCAACAAACTAACTAAAGCTGGCTTCCAAGCAGAGACAAGACTTACAGATACATATTTTATCTACGGTCAAGGCGTAAAACTTTAATAGTTTGGAGACAGTTCAAATGCGCTCGCAAAAACTACAGACTTCCGGTATAACTCATATAACTCAATTTATAACGAATGTTTGATATAAGGAGTATTTCATGATTCAAACTACATACTTAATTCTCTGCATCGCGGGAACCATTTTACCTTATTCTCAATTTGTGCCTTTTTTGGTAAAACATGGCTTGAACCTACAGCTTTTCTTTGAACAACTATTTGTTAATCGCATCTCTAACTTTTTTGCTATGGATTTGATTGTGTCATCGTTAGTGCTTTGGGCTTTTGTGTTCTGGGAAGGTTCGCGGCTGGGAATGAAAAGTCTATGGATTTATGTTGCTAGTAATTTGCTTGTTGGGGTTTCGTTGGGATTACCGTTATTTTTGCTGATGAGACAGCGCAAGTTAGAAACAAGCGATCGCGCATCTGTAAATCTTTAACTAAACCAGAAAGTCATGCTATACAAAACATCTTTTGTTTGGTTTCGCTTTTTTCGCCGCAAAACTTACTCTTGGATGATTTTAGCGATCGCAGCTTGTAAAGTCGTTTACCTATGTGGAACTGCACAAGATAAAGAAAAAGTTCGCTTAATAATAGCGCTTGCCAAAATTGATTTTGTTAAATTTTACGCTTTTATGAATGATTTACTGTGGTAATAAAAATGAGTACAGAAGTTGTTTGTCTAGAAAAATCTCAGATTGACGCAGCAAGCGTTACACTCGCTTATGCCTTTAATAACGACCCAACTTTTCGTTATTTTACCCCTGAACAAGAACAAGCAAGAATCAATGCAATTGAGTTACTCGCTAAAACTGAATTACGCTACAGTCAGCCATACAACCATGTTTATACAACAACAAATGAGTTAAAAGGTGTCGCAGTCTGGATACCTCCAAGTGAATATCCATTAAACGATTTTCGCTTATTGCAATTAGGTCTATATGCTTTATCTTTCAAACTGCGTTTGAGCAGACTAGGGCAATTAATATCGCTATTTTTGACAATTGAAAAACATCATAAGCAAGATTTACCTCAGCCTTATTGGTATTTATTTATGCTAGGTGTTTCTCCCATCTACCAAAGCCAAGGGATAGGAAGTTTATTGCTGCAACCAGTTCTTGACCAGGCAGATAAAGAAAAATTGCCTTGCTATTTAGAAACTTCTACTGAAGGAGGCGTTCGTTTTTACAAAAGACTTGGTTTTGAGGTAGTGCGGACGGGTGGTTTACCAGAAGCTGACCTTAAATTTTGGACGATGAAGCGATCGCCGAATAATAAAAATAATTATGTTTAACAAAATCCCTTTAGCATGGCTGCAAGTAACTAGAGAAAAAACCCGTCTAGCTGTTGCTATAGCTGGAATCGCCTTTGCTGACTTACTAATATTTATTCAAATGGGTTTTGAAGGCGCGTTGTACGATTCCGCCGTCAAACCCCATCGCACCTTACAAGCCGATTTGGTATTAATTAATCCTCAATTTCAAACGTTGTTTTCCGTCAAAAGCTTTTCTAGAGAGCGATTGTACCAAGCTTTGAGTTATGAAGGAGTTAATAAAGTTAGTCCGCTATACATTTCTACTGGACAATGGCAAAATCCTGAAACTCGTGTCAGTCGGGCAATTTTGGTTTGGGGAGTCGATCCCGCAAGTCCTGTTTTTAAGTTTCCTGAAGTAACCCAAAATTTAGATCAGTTAAAGCTATTAAATCAGGTTTTGTTTGACCAAGCGGGTCGTCCCGAATACGGAAAAGTTGCAGATATTTTCAATCAAACAGGTACGCTGGAAACAGAGTTAAATAGCAAAATTATTAGCGTCAAAGGCTTATTTACCAACGGATCGTCTTTCGCGGCGGATGGTAATGTTATTACTAGCGATTCAACATTTTTACAATTATTTCCCAATCGCAAACCAGAACAAATCGAAGTCGGTTTAGTTAATTTGACTCCTGGTGCGGATCTTGAACAAGTACGAAGTCAATTAATCGCTGGTTTACCCGATGATGTCAAAGTGCTGACTACTGAAGAATTTGCTCAAATTGAAAAAGATTACTGGGCAAGCGGTACGGGAATCGGTTTTATATTTGGATTAGGTGTAGGAGTGGGGTTTATTGTCGGGATAGTGATTGTGTATCAAATTTTGTATGCAGATGTTTCCGACCATTTGCCAGAATATGCCACGTTGAAAGCAATGGGTTATACAAACTTATATTTACTGGGAGTTTTGACTCAAGAAGCTTTATTACTTGCCATTTTAGGTTTTCTTCCAGGTTTTGCCCTCTCCTTTGGGCTGTACCAAGTCACTTATGCAGCGACACTTTTACCAATTTCTATGACGGTAGATCGAGCAGTAACAGTATTAGTGCTAACAATTATTATGTGCAGCGTTTCCGGTGCGATCGCGATGCGAAAATTGCGTTCTGCCGATCCGGCGGATGTTTTTTAGTTAGTCAAATGCAAAATCTTTTTAGCTACTATTTCATCTACAGGCATTACTGACAATCGATTACCGCGTCTTGTTACCCAAACATCACTACCAAATTCTTGCTTTAGTGTTTCTAAAGGTATCAAAGTAGGGAAAGCCTCAATAAATTCTATAACTACTGTTTGCCAACGCGGGGCTTCGAGAGTGGATTTAGAATCGTAGTATTTGCTTTCTGGGTCAAACTGCGTAGGATCGACAACTTGGGGTGTGGTTACGCTGACTAGGCCGACAATACCGGGAATTTTAGTATTAGAGTGGTAAAAAAATGCTTTATCTCCTTGCTGCATTTGCCGCAGAAAGTTCCTCGCTTGGTAATTGCGTACTCCATCCCAAATAGTCTGGCGGTCTTTTTTTAGGTGTAAAATGCTGTAGGTTTCAAAGTCGGATTTAATTAGCCAATAATTCATCGATATTTAAAATAGTGAAAGTCTAGCCTAGCTTATACCAGTACCGTAACATAGCTTTTTCCACCCTAAAATTCATGTCTGAAACTATTACTTCTCACTACGCACCTGTAAAAAACTTTCAAGTGGACGACTTGACAGTACGACTTTGCGATCACATAACTACTCTAACGGACGATGCGGCAAAGATAGCCCAAAATTATCTATCTACTCTGCTAACAAAACAAAGTCAGGCGATAGTGATTTTAGCAACAGGTAATTCGCAACTAAAGTTTCTAGAGGCGCTGATTGCTTTAGGTAGTGTAGATTGGTCGCGGATTGTTTTTTTTCATCTCGATGAATATTTGGGAATTAGCCCCCAGCATCCGGCAAGTTTTCGCTACTATTTGCACAAACAAGTAGAAAAACGAGTAAATGCGGCTGCTTTTCACTACATCATAGGCGATGTAGTGGAACCATTAGCAGAATGCGATCGCTATACTCAATTATTACAGGCGCAACCCATCGATTTATGTTTTCTTGGAGTTGGCGAAAACGGTCACTTGGCTTTTAACGAACCATCGGTAGCATCCTTCGACGAAACCAGGCACATAAAATTAGTAAAACTAGAAACAGCAACCCGCCAGCAACAAGTAGGGGAAGGACATTTTGCCACTACTGAAGACGTACCGCAATATGCTTTTACGCTCACAATTTCCCAAATTTGTAGTAGTAAAAAAATTCTTTGTCTTGCGCCAGAAAAGCGGAAAGCTAAGGCAGTACAAAATATGTTGCAACTTCCTATTTCTACAACTTGCCCTGCTTCCATTTTACGCCAGCAATCTCAAGCAACATTGTTTTTGGATACAGATTCAGCAAGTTTACTTAGCGACCTCTAGCAGTTCATTTTCTTAAGTTGGGTTTGGGTTTCTATCTTTGAACTCTATGCAACCTTTAGAAAAAACTACGAACCATCAGCTATTTAATTATCTTCCCAAGTCTGCAATTGCAAATATACCAAAATAAGTGCGAGCGCAAGTAACACTGTAGCCGCCGCCGCCGCATAACCAAAGTCAAATTGTCCAAAAGCTTCTTGGTAAATATAGTACACCAGCAAATTAGTAGAATTTAATGGACCACCACCAGTTATTACATACACTTGCTCAAAACTTCGTAGTGTAAAAATTGCTGTAGTAATTGCCGCAAATACAATTGTCGGGCGCAATCCAGGTAAAGTAATATGCCGAAATTGCTGCCAATCATTTGCGCCATCTAACTCCGCCGCCTCGTAACGACTTGGCGGAATTGCTTGCAATCCCGCCAAAAACACCACCATGTTAAAACCTAGCTGTTTCCAAATACTCAATAAAATCAATACAGGCATTGCCCAAACCGTACTACCTAGCCAGGGAATCGGTGCAAGTCCAAATATATTTAATAGTCCATTAACCGCGCCTTCAGTTTGAAATAGCCAGCGAAAACCCAAGCCAGCAGCGACAAGAGACGTTATTGAAGGCAAAAAATAAGCGCTGCGTAATAGTCCTCGGAGACTGATAGAACGATTTAGTAGTACAGCTAATCCTAAAGGTATTACTAAGCTAGGAATTACTGTTGCAATGGTGAAATAAGTAGTATTGACTAAAACTTGCCAAAAATCTGGGGTAAGGAGCAAACGCCAGTAGTTTCTTAAACCAATCCATTGGATGCCAGAGGAGGTAAAACTACCAGTAGTAAAGCTGAGGTAAAACAAATAAGCAATGGGATAAAGAAGAAATACACCCAAAAATATCAATGCTGGAGTCAGAAATATCCAAGCCGCGACTTCCTCATTATCCGATCGCACCCTACTATAGAGTTTTGCCATTTATAAAATTTTTCCTGTATGACGCTGCCTTCAGTTTGTAATGAATCTAGTGCTAGTCTAGTTTCTCCAAGTATTTCCTGTATTCCAACTCAAAATACGCCTTTAAAACTAGGAGTTTTAGCTTCTGGTAGTGGAAGTAACTTTGAAGCTGTAGCAGAAGCTATCAAAAATGGGCTATTAAACGCTCAAATTAAAGTATTAATCTACAACAATCCTCAAGCAAAAGTTGTAGAACGGGCAGCTTCGTGGAATATACCAGCCGTTTTACTCAATCACCGCGACTTTAGTAGTCGGGAAGAATTAGACTTGCAAATCATTGAGTGTTTGCAGCAGCACGATGTCAACTGGGTAATTATGGCTGGCTGGATGCGAGTAGTCACGCCAGTTTTAATTAATGCTTTTCCAAACCAAATTATCAATATTCATCCTAGTTTATTGCCCAGTTTTAAAGGCGTAAAAGCCGTAGAACAGGCGCTGGAAGCGGGGGTAAAGATAACTGGCTGTACGGTGCATTTAGTATGCCCACAAGTAGATAGCGGCACTATTTTGTGCCAAGCTGCCGTACCTATATTACCCAACGATACCGCCGAAACTTTGCATGATCGCATTCAAATTCAAGAACACCGAATACTACCACAGGCGATCGCTCTTGCAGCTAATTTAAACTTAAAATAAAGGGTAGAAAGAACAGAGGATTATCCAATGGTAATATTTGACTCCAAGCTCAACTTACCAAGTAGCGAGGAACTGCCTTGTTCGGACGATGCGCCAGTGGATAACGAAAATCAAAATTTTATCCCCAATTTTCTCTTATTTTTATTAGAGTTTATCTGGGCAGAGCGTCAAGATTGGTTTTTCGCCGTCGATATGGGTGTTTATCATACGACAGGCATTAATCCTCTTGTCCCTATAGTCCCCGATGGTTTTTTGAGTTTGGGAACGAGTCGTCGCAAGCCGGGGAATGTATCACGCAATAGCTATGTACTGTGGGAAGAAGATTACATTCCACCAATTTTTGTTTTAGAAACTGTATCGCAAACCCCAGGGGGCGAATATAGCTCTAAAATGGCAACCTATGCCAACTTAGGGGTTTTATACTATGTAGTTTACAACCCCCAATACTGGAAACGCTCCAAACACCAGCCTTTTGAGGTATATAAATTAATTGACGGACAATATCAGTTACAAGCTGGTGAACCTTTTTGGATGCCTGAAATTGGCTTAGGAATTGGACGCGCCACAAGTTGGAGTGGTGGTTTAGAGCGTGAGGTTTTGTATTGGTATGACGAGAAAGGAAATAGATACTTTACTCCTGAAGAATTAGCCGAACAAGAACGTCAAAAAGCTGAGCAAGAACGCCAAAGAGCCGAGCAGGAACACCACCGAGCAGAAAATGCCGAACAACAGTTAGAAGCTCTCCTTGCTAAGTTAAAAGCAAGCGGCATAGATACAGATACGCTTTAAAATATTTTAGGCAAATAATTGTTGATTAAAGCGATCGCCTTTTGTTACTAAAGGCGATCGCATTTTATCAGCATCAGTATGTATTATTACTTAGGCTGTTACATTTTATGTAACTCTTAACTATTTCATTTACTTAGCAGTCATACTAGCAACAATTACAATTTTAAGCTGAGTTTTTGTTGTTAGATTATGCTTTTTAAAGATGTCCGCGACTATCAAATATTATTTTTATCTAGTTTCCTTATTTTAGGTATTAGTACAAAAGATTGGACGTTGAAGCCGGAATTAACTATCGTCTTGTTACTAACTTGTATTATTAGCCAGTGGTTTAATGAAGAATTAAAAACCTATCTGTCAACTAAAAATATATCTTTGTGTAATCCTTTAAAATTACTTTCGCTACGTAGTGCAATAATTACAGCTTTAGGATTAAGTTTGTTGTTACGTGCTGATAGTTATTTGACAATGATACTAGCGGGATTTTTGGCAATTTCAAGTAAATTTGTTTTCAAAGTTGACGACAAACATTTTTTTAATCCAGCTAACTTTGGCATTATTTCAGTTTTAACTATTATGCCAGATGCTTGGGTTTCTCCTGGGCAATGGGGAGATGATTGGTGGTACGCGCTTTTATTTTTTGGTACGGGAGGTATCATTTTAAAGCAAGTAGGAAGATGGGATACAAGCGTCGTTTTTTTAGTTACTTATGCTGGGTTAGAGGCAATTAGAAATATTTGGCTAGGTTGGACTATAGATGTATTTTTACATCGACTTATGAGCGGTTCTTTACTATTATTTGCTTTATTTATGCTTACCGATCCGCGTTCAATTCCTAGTGCTGAAAATGGTCGCTATATTTGGGCTGTTTGTATTGCAGGATTAACTTTTATTCTACGCAATCAGTTTTTTATTTCTACCGCTATTTTTTGGGCGTTATTTGCGCTTGCACCGCTAACAATTATTTTAGATATTATTTGGACTGCACCAAGATTTACTTGGTTGCAAGCAAATGATAATTCATTACTTACAGCCAAAACTAATATTTGATATCTGGAGGTTTTTGTGATTAAACAATTATCAAAGTTGTTAATAATAGCTTTTATAGCGACTATTTGCTTTGTTCCTAGTGCGTGGGCATTTTGTGGATTTTATGTCTCCAAAGCTGATACTAAGCTTTACAATAAAGCGTCTCAAGTAGTAATTGCTCGTGATGGCAACCGCACAGTTTTAACTATGGCAAATGACTACCAAGGCGATGTCAAAGATTTTGCTTTAGTTGTACCTGTACCCGTAGTTTTAAAAGCTGAACAAGTACGTGTCAGTGAAAGTAAAATTATCGAACGCTTAGAGGCTTTTAGCGCTCCTAGATTAGTAGAATATTTTGATGAAGATCCTTGTGCAACTGACTATTTTAATGATGGTGCGCTTAGAAGCCCAGCAGCAGCGCCAGTAGCGCAAGAGTTGGGAAATAGTAGTAGACGCGATCGCTCTTTAGGAGTTACGGTAGAAGCCAAATTTACTGTAGGCGAGTACGATATTGTAGTTCTAAGCGCTAAAGAATCTAATGGCTTAGAAACTTGGTTGAATATTAATGGTTACAAAATACCTAAAGGTGCAAAACAAATATTGCAGCCTTACATTCGCCAAAAAATGAAGTTTTTTGTTGCTAAGGTAAACTTAGCAGAATTTGATAAGTCTGGTTACGAATTTCTTCGACCATTAACAATGGCTTTTGAATCGCCAAAATTCATGTTACCTATTCGTTTAGGCATGATAAATTCAACAAATGAGCAAGATTTACTTGTTTATATTTTGTCGCCCAAAGGACAAACAGAATTAACAAATTACCGCACTGTAAAAATTCCCTCGGATGTAAATATCCCTTTATTTGTAAAAGATGAATTTGGCGGCTTTTATAAGTCAATGTTTCAAACGGCTTACACCAAAGAAAATAAAAAAGTAGCCTTTCTCGAATATGCTTGGAATATGAATAGTTGCGATCCTTGTTCTGCCGAACCTTTAAACCCTGAAGAATTACGAAAAGCTGGGGTTTTCTGGTTAGATTCATCAGATAACAGTAATGTGTTTCTTACTCGCTTGCACGTCCGCTACAGCCGCGATAAATTTCCTGAAGATTTGATGTTTCAAGAAACCTCAAATAATCAGTTTTTTCAAGGTAGATATGTTTTGCATCATCCTTTTAAAGGCGAACTTAAATGCGACGCAGGAAGACAGTATCAAAGGTCTTTATCTCGAAGATTTGAACAAGAATCGCAAACTTTAGCTAGGCTTACTGGGTGGAAAATTCAAGATATTCGCAGAAGGAATAATGTTCCTACAAATTCCTCGGTTCCTTGGTGGCGTAGGTTTTGGTTTTAATTTAATTATTTAGCTTAACGTTAGGAAGGTTAAATATTGATTTAGGGCTGGTATGTTTACCCTTCTTATCTTCTGTCAATTCTATTTTGTACTTTGATGTTCAATTAGCTCATAATTATTGAATCTTTGTTAATTTTACGCAGGTAAGTTTTTGTGCCAGCATTCATAAATACAGTTAGCTTAGGCTTATCACTATAAATTGTATTTGCTAAAAAACTGTCGCAGGATAAATATTTTTCATCATACTCAATAACATTTTTGCGAAGTTGTTCAACTTGAGCTTTATCCATACTAATAATTAATTTAATTGCTTCTATTAAATCTTCTTTTGTAGTAAATTTAACGCAATTTCTCAAATGTTCTAGTGAAGGAAAAAACCAATCGGGATAGTTAGTTATTGGGATAGCGCCTACAGACATTGATTCAATAGCATTGTGGCATAGCATAGTAACTCCTGGCGCGCAAAGAAAAAAGTCACTCTTAGCTAAAACTTCTAGCTATTTTGTTTGTGGAACCCGAAAATTCATTTTATCTTGTTCTAAAATTATACCCTTTTGTTGATAGTCTCCATTAAGTAATAGCTCTACATGCTCCCAATTTTTTACTGCAAGTATTTCATTGCCTAAATAAGAATTTACTGTATGGATTACTGTTGCTCGCGGCATAATTTTAAGCTTGCTTAAAATACTTTGAGGGTTGGTTGTTGAGTAGCAAAGAGGATCGACATTTCCAGCAAAAAGTAATCGGATTTTTCTAATTGTAGTTTGTAAGTTTTTAATTTCTGAATATTGGTCTGTAGAGTAAATAGAAGGGTGCATCATATAGGGCATGAAAGCCCAATCATAATGGGGAGGAATAGGTAAAGAAATATCAAATTCTATATTAATTATCTTTCCCCATGTTTTTGATGTCCAACTCTGGATTGCTCGATCGTATATAAGTATTTTGTCTTCAGTATTTTTAGGCAGCGTTTTTGCAAAAACAAGATTGTTAAGTTTATACCATGATAATCCATCTTATAGTAATCCCAAAAACTAATTTTTTTGACAAGAGCGACCTTTCCTTGCGTAAATGTCAAAAACCTTAGTAGTAGGTATAAATATCTTCCCTTATCTTCGTAGTAAATGTTTCTTTCTTGTATATAGACATATATTTGTATATCTCTAGTTTCTTGACTTCTAGCTTTAATATTAATGGTGTCGCGAATATATTTAGGTAATATATTAATAATTTCTTGTATTTATTTTATAATTGACACTTGAGTATTTTATTAAGTAAAACAATATTATTAAATATTCTAGTGTAAGTTTAGAAAAAGAAAGCATTAATATCTATTTTTTGAAACCCTCAGCAAAAGCAAAAACTTGTATAAAAAATCGTAAGTATAATTTAATAATTGCAATATGATACTTGTAACTAGATTGAAAATGGTTGTCAGTTAAGAATTTTCAAATCGCCATAGCAATTTTGTGGGGAGTTTTATGTATACTTAATTACAAATTTCTGGTAAATTTACGACGTTTGAATAGCTATAAATCACTAAAAAATAGTCAAGTAATAAAATTAGCTAATTGATAAGTTAATTAAAGCTAAACAAGATTTACCAATAAGAAGGAATAATTATGGCTACAGAACAGGAAAAGTCTGTTTCATCCTCTAAAAAGCGATCGCTAATTCTGTGGTTTGATGAAGTCGGAATTAGCGATATTGACCTAGTAGGAGGAAAAAATGCCTCTTTAGGAGAAATGATCCAGCAATTAGTTCCTAACGGGGTAAAAGTTCCTAACGGATTTGCAACCACAGCTTACGCTTTTCGCTACTTTATTGAAAAAGCTGGATTAAAAGCAAAGTTAAAAAGCTTATTTGCAACCTTGGATATAAATGATGTCTATCAATTGCAACAAGCAGGGAAACAAGCGCGAAGTCTGATGATGCACACCGTTTTTCCTGTAGAACTCACACATGCGATCGCCGAGTCTTACACGCAATTATGTCAAAAATACGGCATTGATACCGATGTAGCAGTCCGTTCTAGCGCAACGGCGGAAGATTTACCCGATGCTAGTTTTGCTGGACAACAGGAAACTTATCTCAACGTCCATAGCAACCAAGGAGTTTTAGCAGCTTGTCATCGTTGCTTTGCTTCTTTATTTACCGATCGCGCAATTTCTTACCGCCATCATAGAGGTTTTGACCACTTAGAGGTAGCGCTTTCTGTGGGTGTCCAAAAAATGGTACGTTCCGATTTAGCTTGTTCTGGGGTAATGTTTTCGATCGATACCGAAACAGGCTTTAAAAATGCCGTGCTAATTTCTGCGGCTTATGGATTGGGGGAAAATGTCGTTCAAGGCGCAGTTAATCCCGATGAATACAATGTATTTAAGCCGACTTTAAAGCAGGGATTTCGCCCAATTTTAAAGAAAAGAATCGGCAGTAAAGAACTAAAAATGGTCTACGATGACGGTTCTAAGTTTACTAAAAATGTATTGGTAGACGCAGAAAGTCGCGCTAAATATGCTTTGGAAGATGAGGAGATTTTACAACTAGCAAAATGGGCGTGCGAAATTGAGGATCATTACACCAAAATCCACAACCAATATACGCCGATGGATATGGAATGGGCGAAAGATGGTATGACGGGGGAATTATTTATCGTTCAAGCTAGACCAGAAACCGTACAGTCGCAAAAATCCCAAAATATCTTACGTAGCTATCATTTTACAGAAAAAAATGCCCGATCGCCCTTAGTTACTGGTCGTAGTGTGGGAGAAGCCATCGGTCAAGGTTTAGTAAGAATTATTGTAGATGCTGGTAGAATCGACCAATTCCGCGCTGGAGAAGTGCTAGTAACTAATCGCACCGATCCCGATTGGGAACCAATAATGAAAAAAGCTAGTGCGATCGTGACAAATTCTGGTGGCAGAACCTGCCACGCAGCGATTATTGCTAGAGAAATGGGCATTCCGGCGATCGTTGGTACGAGTAATGCTACAGAAGTTTTAAAAACTAGTCAAGAAGTAACTATTTCTTGCGCGGAAGGGGAAGAAGGACGAGTTTATCCTGGGTTATTACCTTTTGAAGTTAGAGAAGTACCTTTAGAAAACTTACCCCGCACTCGTACTAAAATTTTAATGAATGTGGGAAATCCCGCCGAAGCTTTTAGTTTTTCGGCGATTCCTAATGATGGTGTAGGATTGGCGCGGCTAGAATTTATTATTGCCAACTACATCCAAGTGCATCCTCTAGCTTTAATTCACTACGACAAGTTAGACGATGAAACTGTTAAAGAAAAAATTGCCCAGCTTACGCAACTGTACGACTATAAACCCCAGTATTTTATCGATAAGTTAGCACGGGGAGTAGCGACGATCGCATCGGCATTTTATCCCAACCCTGTAATTGTGCGGATGAGCGATTTTAAAACCAACGAATACGCTAATTTATTGGGTGGAAAACAATTTGAACCCAAAGAAGAAAACCCAATGCTTGGTTGGCGCGGTGCAAGTCGCTATTATGACGAACGTTACTGCGAAGCTTACGCGCTAGAATGTCACGCCTTAAAGCGGGTACGGGATGAAATGGGTTTAACCAACGTTATCCCAATGATTCCTTTTTGTCGTACCCCCGATGAAGGTAAGCGGGTAATTGCAGAAATGGCAAAACACGGCTTAGAAAGGGGCGTTAATGGGCTAGAAGTGTATGTAATGTGCGAATTGCCAAGTAATGTAATTATGGCGGAAGAATTTAGCCAAGTATTTGATGGCTTTTCAATTGGTTCTAATGACTTAACGCAACTAACACTAGGTTTAGATCGAGATTCGGCTTTAGTTTCGCACTTATTTGACGAACGTAGCGTTGGAGTAAAGCGAATGGTACAAATTGCGATCGCAACGGCTAAGAAAAATCATCGCAAAATTGGCATTTGCGGTCAAGCACCCAGCGATTACCCAGAGTTTGCTAAGTTTTTAGTAGAGCAAGGTATTGACTCTATTAGTCTCAATCCCGATTCGGTACTTAAGACTTTGCTGATAGTAGCGGACGCAGAAAAGGTATCTTAGTTTGAATATACGTTGAGCTAAGAATCCTTGTAATATGTCTGCATCTCACAAGCGTCCTAACTCAATTTCCTGGTTTTGGGTTGGTTTAGCGGTGGTATTTTTACTTTCGCTGATCCTGAGATTTTGGGGATTAGGACGCTTTAATACCTTTGTCTTTGATGAAGTTTACTATGCCAAATTTGCCAACAACTACCTGACTAATACCAAGTTTTTTAACGCTCATCCGCCTTTAAGCCAGTATATTATTGCGATTGGGATTTGGATTGGTAGCCATCTTCCCATCGGTCAAGATACTGTAAATAATCTTACGGGTTCCGTGCGTTCCACTTGGAGTTATCGCTGGCTTAATGCTTTTACAGGTTCGTTTATTCCTTTAGTTGTAGCAGCGATCGCTTATCAAATTAGTAATCGTCGTAGTTATGCTCTAGTTGCCGCCTTATTTGCCGCCACCGATGGATTATTTTTAGTAGAGTCTCGTTACGCCCTAAATAACATCTATCTGGTGCTTTTTGGGCTGCTAGGGCAGTTGTTTGTACTATTAGGACTAAAAACTCATGGCATTAAACGCAGCCTCTATTTAGCCCTCGCTGGCGTGTGGTTTGGTGCGGCGGCAGCAGTTAAGTGGAACGGTTTATGGTTTTTATTAGGGATTTATTTAATTTGGCTGGCGGCTTGGGCGATTAAATGGATAAATCCGCTTAAAAATGCTTACACAAGTCGCCGCGACTTTACACCTTTGCAAAACCTCAGTCAGCTTAATATAGGACATATTTTAGTTTACTTAGCAATTATCCCCATTGCTGTTTATAGCCTCGCTTGGATTCCCCACTTGCAACAGAATCCCACTCCCAACTTTTGGGATATGCAGAAACAAATTTTGTCTTATCACGAAAGAATCGGTGATGGGGCGAAAGTGCATCCTTACTGTTCTGATTGGTACACCTGGCTATTGATGTTGCGTCCTGTAGCCTACTTTTATCGCACGGCGGGGAGTAGCACCGAACCTTTAGTTTTTGATACCCCAGCGTTGCCTGCAACTACCGGAAAAGTAATTTATGATGTTCATGCAATAGGCAATCCGGTGTTGTGGTGGCTATCTACTGCCGCGATTTTTTATATGCTGTGGCTGCTGCTGCGCAATAGCTTATCTACGCAGAAATTCAGCTTATTTTTCCAAATTAGCGATCGCCAAGTTATCGACAATTGGATTATTTTGTATTTAGTCCTGAACTGGTTAGCTAACTTGCTGCCTTGGGTTCCCGTAACGCGCTGTACGTTTCTTTATCACTATATGGGCGCTTCGGTATTTTCAGGACTTGCGATCGCGTATTTTATAAATAATTGGCTGCAAAGTTATCGCTCATCAGTACGGATAATAGGATTAACAATTATCTTATTAATCCTTAGTGCTTTCGTTTTTTGGATGCCCGTTTATTTGGGTTTACCCTTATCTTTAGACGAATATCGCTTGCGTTTACCTTACTTCGACTATTCGCAATTACCATCGTGGATAAAGCCATGGCTACCTCATTGGATTTAACGGCGGCTAAATATTGCTCGATAGACAGGTTCGCCGCGCGATAAAGTCCTCTGTTCTCTTTCGGTCGCTACTGGTAAAGGATTGGGCGTTAGTGAGGGTTCTGGGCTTTGCAAGCTAAAATCTGGGTGACTATAAAAGCGATCGCGCATCTCTAATAATAACCCCTCTATATCTGATTGCAGAAACACCATGCCACCACTAGCTAAATAAGTTGCTAATTCTGCTACTAATTGCGGCTGCAACATTCGCCTTTTGGCATGACGATTTTTGAACCAAGGGTCGGGAAACTGAATAGTCACGCGCTGTAACGTTCCTGGAGAAAGAGACTGGAGTAATGGGGTAAGAGAATTATTGACGTTGCAAAATAAATAATGCAAGTTTGTTAGATTTAGTTTACGAGTAGTAGAAATCGCATCTTCTACCAAAACCTCACGAATTTCTAACCCCAAATAATTCCAACTAGGGTCAAGCTTTGCCATATCAAGCAAAAACTGTCCTCTAGCACAACCAATATCTAAATGTATTGGTTGAGTTGAATTTGGATATATCTGCTCCCAATCAAGAGCCAAAATTGGCGTTATGTACTTAATAGCTAACGGATTAACGTGCTGACGAACTCGAACAGGTGACAATTAAAACTCCCTAATTTAAGGCTGACGACAAATACCAAATACCGAAGTGTAGCCATGTAAAAAAGTGCTACCACTAACTGGACCAATTTCACCGCTACAAAAGAACCCACCTAAAGGAATATCGTTTAAATAGCGCCTAAATAGTCCTGAATCAAAATTTGGTTTGCCATACAAACCTTCTCCGCGTCCCAAACAAGCAAACATCAAAGCACCCGCTTCTTGAGGTTGGGATTGATTAGATTTTTGGTATTTTTGCAGCCACCATTCTAAATCTTCTGCCGAAGTTTGGGCATCGCGGAGGTGAAATTGAATCCGTTGACCCGGACGAATGCGATCGCCAATGGCGATCGCGCCTACACTAGGATCTACTCCTAATAAGTTACGAATCAAAAAATCTCCCTGTCCCAAATCTTGCTTAAATTCATCCCGCGTCACGCCAATAAATAAAGCTGTTTGCGCTAGGCGTTGGTCTTCTTCGTTCAAGCTGTCAATTAGTTGCCTAAGCTGTGCCAATGGCGGTTTTTCGTCTAACTCTAAAATAATATTGCGATCGCTCGAACTTACCTGGTAAGGCTTGCCGATAGGTCTGCATCCTTGCGCCACAATGGTTTCTAAAACAATATTGCCACTTAAAGCAACTCCAATAGTTCCTTCCCGATAAAGGCTATGGTTGCAAAATAAGCCTGTAAGTCCTGGAGTTGAGCCACCACTGGCTAATCCGCCCACCACTACCGAACCTGGATAAGCAAAATCTAGTCCTTGTAATAAATCGTTAATCTTACTAGAGAACGGATCGGATAATAGAATAAATTGCGGCGACTGGTCGGGTTCTACACCAATCAAATCTACCCAAGTCTGCGGCGGACTATCAAGATCGGGCAATTCTTCCGGCACAATATGAAAGGCTTGAATTTTTACATCGGGCAAGTGCGCTAGGCTCAAGCTCAAAGCTGGGGAATCTTCCAATTCTTGCATTTCTCCCCACGCAGACACCCCCACAATTCCCCCACCACCGCAGCCAATTAAAACCTTAATATCTGTTAGTTTTTCTTGTAGCAGAGGCAGCAAACGGGGATAGTCGCTGGTAAAAGCTGCCGAAATAAATACTATGGCTAAATCGGCGGGCGATCGCAATATAGAAGTAGCACGTTCTACAACCTCCGCCACCGCAGATTCTAAAGAAGACTGAGTTGATAGGGCATTCGCCCACTGCATTTTTGTCATGAGTTCTACCGTAGGGTAATACCACCAACATACCAAAGTGCGATTGGTGGTTGTCCTAACTAGCATCAGCTATTAGCTAAACTTTTAACGAGCCAAGCCGCAATTTGATAGATTTGTTAAAACATCTATAGCAATCTAAAAACTACAGTATAGTTGCCTGTACTGCTAAAGATTAGTAATATCAAAGCTGTGATAGATAAAAATACCTATGGGCGCGTGTTAGCCTTTAGGAGTAAGCAATGAGCAGCATTTTTGATGCGATCGCCTCCTAAGAAACTTTCAACATCAAAGGTTTCTTATAATAGACACAAGAATACATTTGCCAAAAAAATTTATGAGCGACATCAATCAACAAATCGAACAAGAAAGAGAGCAAGCCCGTAACGCTTGCGCTACTGAAGGTGAAACATCAGCAGCCTGCGCCGCAGGTTGGGACGTTGTAGAGGAATTGCAAGCAGAAGCAGCCCACAAGCGCCAAGTTAAACCCAAAAATTCCTTAGAGCAATACTGCGATGACAACCCCGATGCTGCGGAATGTCGTCTGTACGAAGAATAAGCAAAAAAGTAGTAAAACTTACTTAAATTTTGAGCAACGTAGGACACTAAACTTGGTGATGTGCTACGTTGCTTTTTTATGTCCGTTCAAGGGCGATCGCACTTCCGCTACTCTAGAAGATGCTCCTAAGCAAAAATTACGCTGATTTTATTTAATCTATGCTTGCTGAAAACTGGCTTCGCTCTCTAATTTGGACAGACTACCGTTTAGCTGTTATCTTTACAGTAATTTTGCCGTTAATCCTGCTACTTTGGGCTTTGGCACAAAAAGCCGAAGCCATCCAACGGTTATTAACTATCTACTGGCGCGTGTCTAGCTTACTAGCAATTTCTGTATACCTGTTAATAGCTGCTTTTCCTGTAGGCTTTGTTTCGGGAATTATGGCACGAATATTGATCCCTATTTCCTTGTGGTTTTGGGTCGATCTCAACGAAGAAATTGCTGATCGCTCGACAGGGGCGCTAGCTTTGAGTTTTAATGCTTGGCGGTGGGCAATATCAGTTTATTGTTTTATCGGTGCGGTTTCTACCTTGCCATTTTTACAGTGCGCGATTTCTACCGCAGCCATACAATCGCCCTTATGTCGTGCCTTTGTAGAGCCACCCCTACTATTTAAAGAGTATTTTCATCCCAATACCTCCGCCGGATTTTTAGGCTTTTTGGGCATGGTGGGTTTAATATTCTATGTCGGTTGCTTGGTTTATTTTGTATTTTTTAAGTTAGGCAAACAAGGACGCTCGGCACTTTCTTAAAATACTTTATGACTTTTAGTAAGCGTTTAGAGCAGTACACCCTCAAAAAACCGCAAGAAGTTTTAATTGTCGAAGTAGAAATTGCTGGCGAAAGGGACTTACTAATTATCTTTAAAGGCTTTTCTAGCTCTTTAATGCGTCCAACGGCTTTCGACCCCGATGTGCCAATTATCCCCACTGAAGCAAAAATTATTAGTATCGATCGCCTTTCTAGTCCCTACAATCCTGACTCGCCGCGTTACCTCCAACAAGGACTAACGCGCGAGAGTATAGAATTATTACTAACCGCAGTAGGGGTGTAAATTTACTCCCTACGTTACTTGGCAAAAACTCTAACCAGGGAGGAAAATTAGCATACTCTTGGTTGAACTAGCAAATAATTTTTTCAAAATTAACATAAAGTGCTATCCTCTACCCGTATGAGTGTGTTGTGTGTGGAGTAGTTAAAGTATGGTCGTGTCTCCGGTGGAAATCCAAAATACGGTTTCTCAATCTATGGATTGGGATGTTGATTTTTTTGCAGGCAACAATAGCTTAGTCCTTCCTAAATCTCCCTTATTTGGTACTGACGGCATCCGGGGACGAGTGGGAGAATTATTAGATACTGCTTTAGCATTGCAAGTAGGTTTTTGGGCAGGGCTAGTATTGCAAGATGCTCATAAATCTGGTGTAGTCATTATTGGACAAGATTCGCGCAATTCTAGCGATTTCTTAGCAACTTCTGTGGCGGCAGGTTTAACGGCTTCTGGGTTAGAAGTTTGGAATCTTGGCTTATGCCCAACTCCTGGCGTTGCTTATCTTACGAGTATTAGCAATGCCGTAGGTGGAGTGATGATTTCTGCAAGTCACAATCCACCAGAAGATAACGGCATAAAATTTTTTGGTAGTAATGGCGCAAAGTTAGCAGAAGCTTTGCAAAACCAAGTGGAAGCTGGAGTACGGGGACAAACTCTCCTACCAATTAATAAACCAAACAAAGGGCAGCACTACCACCGCCCAGAATTAATTAGAGATTATTTAGAAAGTATCAAAAAAACCTTCTCCAGCAGCCTCCAAGGAATGCGGATAGTTTTAGATTTGGCTTGGGGAGCCGCCGTCGGCATCGCACCCGCCGTATTTAAAGAGATGGGAGCAGAAGTAATATGTTTGCACAATCAAGCCGATGGCGACTTAATTAATGTAAATTGCGGCTCTACTCATTTAGCTCCTTTACAAGAAGCGGTTTTAAAACACAATGCCGATTTAGGTTTGGCTTTTGATGGCGATGCCGATCGCGTTTTAGCTGTGGACGATCGCGCCAACCCAATTAATGGCGATTATATTTTGTATTTATGGGGCAAAAGCTTACAAGCAACCCAGCAATTACCCAATAACACCATCGTCTCTACCGTCATGGCTAACCTTGGCTTTGAAAGAGCTTGGGAAAAACAAGGGGGCAAATTATTTCGTACCAACGTCGGCGATCGCTATGTCCAAGCCCAAATGCAAACTACCGGCGCAATGCTAGGGGGCGAACAATCAGGACATATTCTTTGCCCCCACTACGGCGTTACGGGAGATGGCATCGCTACAGGCTTGCATTTAGCGGCTTTAGTTAAGCGTTCTGGTACGAGTTTGTCGCAACTAGCTACAAGCAGTTTTACTACCTACCCGCAGTTATTAAAAAACGTGCGAGTCGAAAACCGCGATCGCCGGATGAATTGGGCAGCGTGCGATCGCCTGCAAAGCGCTATTTTTGAAGCGGAAACCGCTATGGGCAACCAAGGGCGAATTTTAGTTAGAGCTTCTGGTACTGAGCCTGTAATTCGAGTGATGGTAGAAGCCGCCGACGCAGATTTGACGCAGCATTGGGCAGAGCAATTAGCGATCGCCGTGCAAAAGTACATTGTATAAATTCCAAATGGACGATTGGTTGTACAAATATCCGCCACTTTACCCAGGTATTTTACTTAAAAGGTACAAGCGATTTTTTGCAGACATTGAACTAGAAACGGGAGAAATAATTACCGCTCATTGCCCAAATACGGGGTCAATGAGCGGCATTAGTACTCCTGGTAGTGCGGTGCAAGTTTCTCATAGCAGCAGTCTCAAGCGCAAGCTCCCTTATACTTGGGAAATGATTCAAGTATTTGATAACCAACCAACTTGGGTAGGAATCAATACAATGATGCCCAACCGCGTTGTTAAACTAGCATTAGAAAAATTTTTATTTCCTGAACTCGGCAACTACGAACAGATTCAATTTGAGGTTGCTTACGGACAAGACAAAAAAAGTCGAGTAGATTTTTTATTGAGCAGCACTACAAATCGCTCCATTTATGTAGAAGTCAAAAGCACCACTTGGGCGCAGCAGCAACTAGCCTTATTTCCCGATACCGAAACGTTGCGCGGACAAAAGCACCTGCGAGAACTTACAGCTTTACTACCTACTGCTCGTGCAGTAATGCTGTACTTTATCAATCGCGGCGACTGTAGCCAGTTTGCACCAGGAGATAATGCCGATCCAGTTTATGGTAAATTACTCCGCAGCGCGATCGCCTTGGGGTTAGAAACTTTGCCCTGTCGCTTTGAAATTTCCCCAGAAGGTATACGTTACTTGGGTTTAGCTCCGTTGCATGACTCTATTTTATAACAATCATCAGCGCTTTAATTAAGTTATTTACTAGAAACTACTGGCTCCATTACTAAAGTAGGTATCAAGTTTGATTGTGGAATTACTAGCGGTCTAGGTGTGGCTATGCCATAACCTTGAGCATAATCTACTCCCAACTCGCGGATTTTTGCTAGGATGCCATTGTTTTCGACAAACTCCGCGATCGTTTTTAGCCCCATTACATGACCAACTTGATTAATTGCTTCAGTCATTGCCAAATCTGTAGAATCGGCAAGGATATCTTTGATAAAACTGCCATCAATTTTTAGATAATCTACAGGCAACTTTTTAAGATAACCAAAGGACGACATCCCCATCCCAAAATCATCTAAAGCAAAAGAACAACCAAGTTGCTTAAATTCATTAATTAACGCTACAGCTTTAGTCAAATTAGTAATGGCTACAGTCTCAGTAATTCCAAAACAAAGTACCTGCGGTGGAATTTGATATAACTCTATTTGTTCGTGCAGAAAGTTTATAAAGCGGTCGTCATTGATAGTTGCACCCGAAAGGTTGATTGTATATAAACAGAAACCGCCGGATTTTTGACAGTCTGCGTAAGTTTGTCGATAGTGCGCCCCTTGACTTGCAAACAGAGTAGTAATTACCCAGCGATCGATTAATTGCATTAAGTTGTAGCGTTCTGCCAACGGAATAAAAGTCATTGGCGGAATGATTTTGCCTGTGGTTCGATCCCGCAGCCTGAGTAACACTTCGTAGTGTTCTTGAAAGTGCGATAAATCAGGGTTGGTTGGGGCGATGGACTGGTAGTAAAGACAAAAATGATTTTCTTCTAAAGCTTGATTTATCTGCTCTATCCATTTTATTTCGCTACTTTGTTCCAGAGTGCGATCGCGTTGATAAACTTGCACGCGATCGCGTCCTTGATTTTTGGCAGCATAGCAAGCAATGTCGGCGTGACGGAGAGTATCGACGAGGCTGTGGCTATCATGAGCGATCGCAACTATACTGATACTGACACCAATTCTGAAAGTTTTTTCTTCCCATATAAATTGAAAAGCTTGAATAGTCTCGCGCAGTGCATTGGCAATAGCTACAGCTTGCTCTAAGGTTCATCGATCGAGTAATAAACCGAATTCATCGCCACCCAAACGAGCCAACACATCTACCGAACGTACTTGGCTTTGCAATAATGCCGTAACTTGACGCAGCAGTTCGTCTCCGGCTATATGACCGCAAGTATCGTTAACAATCTTGAACCGATCTAAGTCTAAATAACACAATGAATGCTGAGAACTGGTAACTCTAGCACTATGCAAAGCTTGTTCTAGATGCTGTTCAAATTTTCTTCTATTAACTAATCCTGTTAAAGCGTCGTGGTTAGCTTGCCTAGCCAAATGCTGTTCGCTTGTTCGTAAAGCTGCCTCTGCTTTTTTGCGCTCGGTAATATCTCTTACTACGTGACAAAAAACCTGTTTTCCCGCCCAAGAAATTAAGTTAACATTTACCTCAACATCAACTAAATAACCATCACGGGAGCAATATTGTTTTTCCCCAGTAAAACATTCTGCTTTTGTTTCTATATATTGTAAATATTGAGCATGGCTTTCGCAATTTTCTACTACTATATCGTTAATAGTTAAGCTCAGTATTTCTTTAAGGCTACAACCAAGTAACTTTTCAAAAGCGGTATTTGCTTCTAAAAAATGCTTAGTTTCAGCATCTACCAAAAATATACTTTCCGTAGCTTGCTCTATCACAACTCGATAGCGTACTTCGCTTTCTCGACGCTTAACTTGAAAAGTAATTAACTTTTGCGCCAAGACCTGGGCGCCGCTCCCAAATACTACACCAACAACTATTAAAGATATCAATAGGTAGCTTAAGTTTTTTTTCCCTGAAGATAAATTTCTCTAGCTTTAACTACACGCATCAATAAAACTGGTTTACCATAAATATCTTTTAGCCAAGTATACCCAGCAATTTTTTGGTCTTTGAGATTTCTTAATACAATCGAATTTTTATCTAATAGAGCTAAACGTGCCTCCTTAAAATCTGGCGGCATTTGTGGCTCATTAATTGAGTATACGTCTATTGATACGGTTGAAGATTCACTGCCAGATAGTCGCTTGACAATTTCTGATGTTTGTATATAACGCCCAAGTATAAGACCTCCACGGATGGGTCCTTGACCTTGGTCGCTTAATAATGGTAACGAGCTAATCAACATTACTCCTTTAGGTAAAGTTACAATCCCTGATACACTTTTGCCAGTATTTGGATACTGTACAAGGATATTTTCTGGATAAATTTCTTTCTTTAATACGCTAGGAATTGGTAATGTTTTCTGCTCTGTGTTGTCCCATTCTTTAGCAAAGATGTTTTTTCCACTTTTATTAAAGACCACAGCTAAATCAAATCTTCTATTCGGGAATAATTCTTGCTTTAAATTTTCTTGGCTATCAGCTTCTTGATAATTTTGGACAAAATTGTAAGTGATGTCCCACTCAGACCATCCAATATTTACATAATAAAGATCCTCCGCAATTTTGCTATGCGCTCGCAAAACTTCGTTAACCCTTTGATGAACGGTTTTTTGATCAGCAAGATTGTTATTATATAATAGTAAAGATGAAGTAATTGAATATAAAGTACTTAATAAGCTGACTAGAGTTACAACAATTAGTATTAGGGTGGTTCCTCGTAATTGTTCTATCGATTTATTTTTATTTATATTATTTAAAAATAGTAGTAAAAACCTCAAGCTAGGCGGTTTCATAATTTATTTAATTGTTTCGTATAAATTAATTAAAATTAATGTTGTATATTTTGAAATATTCAAGACTTATCGGAATTTACTTTTTAAAGAAACCTATGAACGATACAATCTAAATATAGTTTATGCCCTAAGCTTCTAGCTCTGTAGAAATTACTGAAGTTAATGTAAAAGTTTCAACGTCGTATATAAAGCTAACTTTATTACTGCTAACTAATTAAAAGCTGATTCATCTAAGTACTTAGTAGCAAATATAACAAAAATAATAGAGTCAGCTTGGATTCAGGGCAGGATCGACCTAGAGGCAATACATTAAAAATGTCTCTGCCTAACTGATACAGCCATGCTACTTAAATTTTACACGTAAGTATTGTCAATAATTTAAGTTATAAATGCAACTTGTAAAAAGCGGTAATAAATGAAGTATAAAAAGTATTAACAATCTTGTTTCTCTCGGTAGATTCTTAAAATGTTGTTCTAATTAATTGAAGATAAAGTAACTACGACTTTACGTTAGGTACTCAGCTACCCAAAATAAATTGATAGAATAACATCTTGCGACTTCTGCCAGCATCTAAGTGAGTTGTACAGAAGCCACCGCCAAAAAATCTAAATTTTACAAAGAGGAATAAAGATTGTTATGGGAATGACTTTGACTGAGAAAATTTTGGCTAAAGCCTCAAGTCAAGCGGTGGTAGAGCCGGGACAAAATATCTGGGTAGATGTAGACTTATTAATGACTCATGATGTTTGCGGTCCCGGTACTATCGGCGTATTCAAACGCGAATTTGGGGCAGATGCCAAAGTTTGGGACAGCGAAAAAATAGTTTTGATTCCCGACCACTATATTTTTACTTCTGACGAACGCGCTAATCGCAACGTTGATATATTGCGCGACTTTGCGCGCGAACAAGACATAAAATATTTTTACGATATTACCGATCGCGCTGACTTCAAAGCTAATCCAGACTATAAAGGTGTTTGTCATATAGCGTTAGCTCAAGAAGGTCATACTCGCCCAGGAGAAGTCTTATTTGGTACTGATTCTCATACTTGTAACGCTGGTGCTTTCGGGCAATTTGCCACCGGAATTGGTAACACCGATGCTGGGTTTATTATGGGTACGGGCAAACTGTTAATTAAAGTTCCGGCAACGATGCAATTTGTTTTAAATGGAACCATGCCCGATTATTTACTAGCAAAAGACTTAATTTTACAAGTTATTGGCGATATTGGCGTTGCGGGGGCAACTTACCGGACGATGGAATTTGCTGGGGAAACCGTGCAAAATCTCACAATGGAAGAACGGATGACCCTATGCAATATGGCAATTGAAGCTGGCGGGAAAAATGGAACCATTGCTGCCGATGAAACTACTTATAATTATTTGCGATCGCGTACAAACAAACCTTTTGAATCATTTTATAGCGACAGCGATGCCAAATTCTACAGCAGCCATACTTACGACGTTTCTCAGCTAGAACCTGTAGTGGCCAAACCTCACTCTCCCGACAACCGAGCTTTGGCGCGGGAATGCTCGGATGTCAAAATTGACCGAGTTTACATTGGTTCTTGTACTGGAGGAAAAACCACCGATTTTATCAATGCAGCGCGGATTCTTAAAGGGCAAAAAGTCAAAGTCCCAACTTATTTAGTCCCTGCTACTCAGAAAGTTTATGAAGATTTATTTACTCACAAATACGCAGAACAAACCCTATCAGAAATTTTTATCGAATCGGGTTGTATTGAACCTGCGGCTCCTTCTTGTGCGGCTTGTCTTGGCGGTCCCAAAGACACCTTTGGACGGATGAATAGCGCGGAAGTTTGTGTGTCTACTACTAATCGCAACTTTCCCGGTCGGATGGGAGAAAAAACCGCTCAAATTTATCTAGCCTCACCTTACACCGCCGCCGCTTCTGCTTTAACAGGTCATGTTACAGACCCACGAGAATTTTTAGGGTAATAAGTAATGGGTAATGGGTAATTAAGCAGTGACTAATTCCCAATCCCCATTATTTTTCGACTCCGCTCCAATAGTCGGATACTATTGCCAGCCGACTTGGTTTATAACCGAAGGTAATGTCAAGAGACGCAAAAATGAATTTACAAAACTTAGGTTACACAATCAATAACCTCAGCCCACGTCAGAAAATGGCTGCTTTGGCTGTAATTGTTGGAGCTAGTGCTGTAATTAGTACAATTGCACTCTCCCAACGCCAATCTAGCCAGACTACCACTGACCAAGTAAGCGATCGCGCTTTACCTAGTACATCTTCTAATCCTTTAGACCCTACAAATGCTGTACCCGATGCTACAGGTAACCTCGATACTACCCTCACACCAGGTATTGTCCCCTTACCCTCTGAGAATGCCACAAGTAGATTCAATAATGGAATAGGAACTAGCCCTGAAAGTAACTCAAACATAGATAGCAGCAGTGCGACACAGGATCGCAATTCGAGTTTAGGTAGAAATAGGATTATAGATAACTTAAATTCTGCTAATCCCAATATAATTACAACTGCTCCTAGTTCTAGCCCTACTACTACCCTACCCAGACAAGTCTACGTTCCTGCGCTTCCTAGTCCCAGCATCGCTCCCTCAAGTCCCCTAATTCCTAGAGGTACATCGTCTCCAAATCAAAATTTTACGACTCCAAGCGTCGGTACGAGTCCAGTTGCTCCTGCAATACCGCCAGAAAGCCCTACCGTTACTTCTCCTAGCGACACATCGCTTCCGCCTAGCGTTACTGAAAATACTCCAACGTTTGATAGTAGAACTGGAACCTATACCACCACTCCCAGAGAACCTACAAGCAGCCCCGGTAGTTTGAGCAGTCCTAGCGGCAGTTTGAGCAGTCCTACTAGCAATGATTCAAATTTCGGTAACTCCAACTTTAGTCGCCCTAGTGGAGGTTCTAGCAACCCAAATCCTACTAGCCCAATTTATGGTAGTTCTAATGGAACTTCTAGCAGCAACCCCATTTATAACAATCCCAATGGCAACGCAAATTCTACGTCAATTTATGGCAATCCTAACGGTGGCAGCACTTCTAATACATCGCCCAATGGAATTACGCCCTAAAATTGGGGAATACTAATAATATCTATTCTGCGATCGCATGATTGTTGTTGTCATGGGTGTTTCGGGTTCCGGCAAATCTACCATTGGTAAATTGCTGGCAGCATCGTTAAACTGGGAATTTAGCGATGCTGATGATTTTCATTCGTTAGCTAATATCGAAAAAATGAGTCGAGGTATTGCTTTAACCGATGAGGATAGAATGCCTTGGCTGTCTCAATTGCAAAAGGCGATCGCATTATGGCTAATAGAAGATAAAAATGTAGTCTTAGCTTGTTCTGCTCTCAAATCTTCTTATAGACAAATGTTGTGGCAAGACTCTGAAAAAATGCGCCTAGTCTATATTAAAAGTTCCTTCGAGCTACTGCAAAAGCGCTTGCAACAACGTCAAAATCATTTTATGGCTCAAACTCTTTTAAAAAGCCAATTTGATACTTTAGAGGAACCAAAAAACGGCATCACTGTAGACGCAAATCAGCCTGCAATAGTTAGCGTTCAACAGATTCGAGAAAATTTAGGATTTTGAAACCTAGTTTAGGAAACGCAAGCACCAGCTATTACTTTTGGATCGGTTTGGGTTAACGCGATACGAACGGCGGCGAGATCGTAAGGTATGGGTGGCTTACGGGGAATATAGTCACGCTGGTTTGGTTCGCCGTGACGCAATACCGCATTTACTAACACGCAAGGCTCACTATCAAGGTTAATTGCGCCGTGCAATACTCCCGGCGGGATAATTGCTACTACTGGGGTGCGATCGCTTAAAGCAATATATTCATAACATCGATTAATTAAAGTCACAAGGACAATGCGACCTTTGACTACTAACAATTGGTCGGTTTGAGCTTTGTGAACGAATAAGTCCTCAATAGAGTGAGCCGAAATTTGTACCAAAATAGTTTGGTCGCTAGTTTGGGGAGTATAAAAGTCAGTCATACCCCCCTTTATAGCAGTCAACGGACGAATTTCAATTCCTCTAGCTGTACTCATAGCCGCCTCCTAGCTTATGAATGAAGATACTTCAATCTAAGCTCTGAAAAATTAAAAATATGTTGCCAAAGCAACAATAATTAACCAATCTATGATAAAGCGGAAAAAATGTATCAAAGAGCAGATATTTTTAAACTATTTGGTTCTCCCAAGTTGCCCTGCAACACAATATTGCGTTTATTGGTGGCAAGATGACGCAAAATTTTATAAATTGCCTCTATTTGATCCTCTTCTCCAGCTTTTTCGGCGAGTTCCATTAAAGATATGGGAGTTCTTTCATGGGCTATAACTTGACAGATTTTTCTTTGCAAGTCTAAAATCGCCGCCGCCGCCTTTTTCCCGGCTTCTACTCCTGGTTGATGATAGGCATTAACGTTAATTAAAAAGCCATAAAGTCCTACCGCCCTTTCGTATAAGGCAATTAAAGCGCCTACCATGCGCGGATTGAGTTGAGAAATAGTTACTGTAATTGAATCGCGCTGATTTTCGTACAGTGCAAGGCGAGTTCCTTGCAGCAAGCCCGATAGATAGTCGCCAGAAGTAACCCCCGGTTCTACTTCCGAGGAAGTACCTAAACGATCTTCTAAAACTTCCACAAAGGTCATAAAAAAGTTGGCAACCCCTTCACGCAACTGTTGGACGTAGGCGTGTTGGTCGGTAGAACCTTTATTACCATAAACCGCAATGCCTTGATTGACGATTTGATTGTCTAAATCTCTTTGCTTACCCAAAGATTCCATTACTAACTGCTGCAAATAGCGGCTAAATAACAGCAAGCTGTCTTTGTAAGGTAAGACAACCATATCTTTTTCACCCCGTCCGTTGCCAGAAAAGTACCAAGCCAAGGCTAGCATTGCGGCAGGATTAGTTTTAATGTCAGGGATACGGGTGAGATCGTCCATTTCCTTCGCTCCGGCAATCATCGCGCGGATATCAATGCCTTGCAAGGCTGCTGGAAGTAAACCCACCGCCGACAATTCGGAAGTTCGCCCACCTACCCAATCGTACATGGGGAAAGTTGCCAGCCAATTTTCGGATTTTGCTAGATTATCTAAATTGCTGCCCTCGCTTGTAATTGCGATCGCATATTTACTAAAGTCTAAGTTGTGACCAGCGTAAGCTTTTTTTACTTCAATCATGCCATTACGCGGTTCGGGCGTTCCCCCAGATTTGGAGATTACTAACACTAAGGTACTAGCAAGGCGATTTCGCAGCCGCGTCAGAATGCGATCGATGCCTGCGGGGTCGATATTATCAATAAAATGTATTGCTAAAGGGGGAAAATCTGGGGCTAAAGCTTCGGCTACAAATTGCGGGCCAAGAGCAGAACCGCCAATCCCAATAGAAATAATATCGGTAAAATGAGCAGATTGGGGCGGGTGAATAGTTCCATTTAAGATGTTATTAGCAAAAGCTTCAATCTTATCTACGGTTTGAATAATACTTTGCTTAATTTCTTGGGTCGGTGCTAAATTGGGATTTCGCAGCCAGTAGTGTCCCACCATACGATTTTCGTCTGGGTTGGCAATTCCACCTCTTTCCAAATCTGCCATCGCTGCAAAGGCGCGGTCAAACTTCGGTTGCAACCCTTCCACAAAAGCATCATCAAACCTCATTCGACTGACATCTAAATAAAATCCCAGTCCTTCATTGTAATAAAGCAAGTTTTGATAGCGTTGCCAAAGTGCCGCAGCATCCATAAAAGTTCTCAACTTCTGATGTTCTTACACCACATAATATATTGAAGCGGAGGAAGATGCGTTACTAAGCCTTGTGCAGAAAAAATATCAATAGTTTAAAACCGTTGCAGAAGCTACTAACCAATCCTCTCACTAGGGTACAATCTAATCGCCTTGCGTAGCATAACAACTGTTTGTCATGCACAGGTTATCTTCTTCAAGCTTGGTGTAATGGTAGGGTATTTAGTTTTTTTAACCATAACTACAGGGATTTTTGCTTTATTTAGTCTCGGTCTAAATTTGCAGTGGGGTTTTACAGGACTAATTAATTTTGGTCATGTGGCGTTTATGACTGTGGGGGCTTACACTACAGTTTTGTTAAGTTTGTACGGCGTACCGCTAATTTTGGCGGCTTTGATTGGTAGTTTGGTAGCGGCATTTTTGGGGCTGCTAATTGGGCTAACAACTTTGCGGTTGCGGGAAGATTATTTAGCGATCGTTACAATTGGCGTATCGGAATTGGTTAGATTATTTGTCAACAATCAACAATTACCCACGCCTAACGGTTTAGTTGATGGAGTTCAAGGGCTGCAAAGTTATCCTCTACCTTTAACTAATATTGTCCCCAATCCTTTGTATAAGTTGGCAACTATGGGGCTATTAACGGTAGTTTTTGGCTTGTGTTTGTGGCGAATGTGGGGCTGGATGAAAGGACAGCAAAACCCAAAAAGTCCTCGTTTTGCCTTTGTCAAGCGCGTAATTTTAGGTACGGTAGCGGTAGCATTTGTAGTAACAATTTATCTTACCGGGCTAACAGCACTTTCCGATTACAGCAGGTATGAAAAATCTGGCTTAATGGTAACGGTGTTAGTTGTGCTGACGATGGTATTTTGGCTATTAGAATTATTAGTGCGAAGTCCCTGGGGTCGAGTCCTTAAAGCCATCCGCGAAGACGAGCAAGTACCCAAAGCTTTAGGTAAAAATGTGTTTTGGTACAAGTTGCAAGCCTTTATGCTAGGAGGTGCGATCGCTGGAATTGCTGGAGCTTTCTTTGCATGGCAATTAACTACTATTTATCCTAATAGTTTTGAACCGCAAACTACCTTCAATGCTTGGATTATAGTAATTTTGGGTGGCGCAAGTAATAATACTGGTACATTGCTGGGTGCGATCGCTTTCTTTGCTTACGAAGAACTAACCAGAAATGTTTTACCCCAAATTATCCCCCTAGATGAAGCTCGTTTAGCGGCATTTCGCATCATGGTAATTGGATTATTGTTAATGGTAATGATGATTTGGCGACCCCAAGGCATTTTAGGTAAAAAGGAGGAACTAACCCTTGGTAAATAATGAATTTAACCCCAGTTTAAAAGATTGTTTGCCACAATTGCCTCCTTTACTTACAGCTACAGGCATTGCTAAAAGTTTTGGCGGCATTAAAGCCGTAAATAATGCAGAGATAGAAGTAAATGAAGGCAGTATTACCGGATTAATTGGTCCAAATGGAGCAGGGAAAACTACCCTTTTCAATTTACTTTCTAATTTTATTCGTCCCGATCGCGGTACGGTAATTTTTGATGGCGAACAAATCCAACAATTGCAACCTTATCAAATCGCTCAACAAGGTATGGTGCGGACATTTCAAGTTGCCCGTACTTTGTCGCGGCTATCAGTAATGGAAAATATGCTCTTAGCGGCGCAAAAGCAGACAGGAGAGAACTTTTGGCTTGTTTGGTTTCAACGCAAACTTGTAGCTACCGAAGAAAGACAATTTCGAGATCGAGCGATCGCATTGTTAGAATCTGTCGGACTAGATCGCATGGCAAACGAGTACGCAGGGGCGCTCTCGGGGGGACAGCGCAAGCTCTTAGAGATGGCACGGGCATTAATGACTAATCCTAAGCTGATATTATTAGACGAACCCGCCGCCGGGGTAAATCCAACGCTAATTAATCAAATCTGCGATCGCATTAAGTTATGGAACTCCGAAGGCATGACTTTTTTGATTATTGAACATAATATGGATGTAATTATGTCTTTGTGCGATCGCGTTTGGGTACTAGCCGAAGGTCAAAATCTAGCGGTGGGAACCCCCGCAGAGATTCAAACCAATTCCCAGGTGTTAGAGGCGTATTTAGGTCAATAACAATATTTTGTAACCCCACAATGTTTTTACCCCGCCGTATTCTGTAGAGACGTAGCGCTGCTCCGTTTCTACACCGCCCCATAATTTTTCAGGTAAAATCGATTACCATAGATTCTAGGTAATATTTTTGATGTCCATTTCGTCCCAGATTTTAAATGGGTAGGAGGAGATGAATGATTGGCATAATTTCTTTAACCACGTTGACGATAATTTAGCAACCAGCACTTACCGCATTTTCGACAAGCAATCCAAAGCCGAGATTTTGGATTGGTTTAGTCGAGAAGATATAGCAAAAGAGCAAAAAGAAGACTTTATTCAGGCTTTAGTAGATTTTAAAGATGATTGCGGCGATTTTTACCATTATCGCGCCTACTTACTAGCCGCCGAAGCACTGAACTGTTTTAAAGATTGTTCTAGAGGAGATGCGATCGCATTACAAATCCTCAAATGGAGCCATAACTTTTTCCGCCAAGACAAGCAAGATTGGCAAATAGTACCTCAACCCTTAGTTGAAGCGGCTAGATTAACTCTGGAAACCACAGATAGACAAAGAGTAATTGCTGCTTTTGTGCATCTAATTCACACTACAGAAAGCCGAAGTATTCTCCGCATTGCAGCAGAAAAACTAGGAAAACTCGATCCAGGGAATAAAAGTGCGATCGCAGCTTTAGTTCTACTCCTTCAAGTTACCAAAGATGAATCCCTGCTTTGGGATATAACTTGTAGTTTAATGAAAATCGATCCAGACAATTCAGTAGGAATTTCTACTTTATTTAAAGTAATTCAATCCAGCGCAGATGAAAGTTCAGATTTAGATAAGAACTGTTACACCGTCGGCTATGCAGCAGAAGCTCTAAGAAAAATTGATTTAGACCAAATAGGAATTAATGCTTTAGTTCGCCTAATGCAGACGACAGCGAATAGAAACGCCGTTGAATTTGTTATCGAAGAATTGATAATAATGGCTAAAGATAATCAAACTGTAATCGCTGCTCTTACTGAGTTTTTACAAATAAATCAAGGCGATCGCATTTGTATCAATGTAGCTAACGCTTTGGGGCAAATTGATAAAGGAAATGTAAATGAGATCGCTACTTTAGTTAAAACAATTGAAACTACTGCCGATATATTTACATTGGAACAGGCTGCTGGCTATTTATGGGAGATCGCTCCTATAAATATAGATGCAATTTCTGCTCTTACTGAAAGGTTGGCAACAACTCAAGATGAATATTTCTGTTGGCGAGTTGCGGCTAATTTGGTGCAATTCGACCCCACTAACGAACTTGCGATCGCCACTCTATCGCAGACAGTTCAAAGCAATCCTTTTACATCCTACCGTTTGCAAGCAATAGATAGTTTACTGAGTATAAATCCTAGCAATCAACTTGCCCTAGATACTCTATTTGAGCTAATCCAATATTTAAGTAAATCTCCACCAGCTCCAAGAGGTGACAACCATAATGCTTGGTACGCAACTAAAATTTTGCTAAGAGTCGATCCTAGCTATCAACTAACGATCGCTGCCTTAGTAAATCTGCTCAAAACTATAAAAAATGATAGCAATCTCTCTATGGCTATTAGAGACTTAGGAGACTTTGCTGTTGGAAACAAAGATGCGATCGCAGCTTTAACTAAATTTATTGATTCCATTAAAGATAATAGACTTTTGTTCCTTGCAGCTTGTAGTTTGGACAAAATCGATCCAGGGAATCAAAAAGCGCTCTTTACCTTGATTTCATCCAAAATTTTAATGAATGGGATGAAACGGAGCTTTATGGTGCAGACGATGGGCGATTGTGTCGTGATTTTCAGCTTTTAGATGCAGTTAATAAGTTACAGGAAATTTTGCCCATTAACCAAATGCCGCAAGTAATTGCGGCTTTGAAAACTTGCCTTAGTAAATTCGGGCGATATGATTCTTACTGGTACGAAACTTGTTACAACCTAATTTGGCATTGCGCCCAAAATATGACTTATCCAGATTTCTACAAAGCTTGGCATAAATCGCCGTAGTTGAAAACCTATACAGGCGGGTTTTGTATATCTAAATCCGCTTGTTTGCTTTGTTAATGCGATCGCATTGCTGGCTTCTATTCTACTTAGAGCGCAGTAATAATTATGCTTCAATTGGTATTCAAGATACAGGTATTGGGATAGACGAATTTGAGCAAAGGCAGATTTTTAAGCGATTCTACCGCATAAATAGCGATCGCTTCTGCTTTAATGGTGGTTCTGGAGTAGAACTTGCGATCGCTTTAGTTATTGTCCAAGCATACAAAGGTAGTTTGCAAGTACAAAGCCAATTAAGTAAAGGCAGCATTTTTATAGTACGCTTGCCCTTAGCAACCATCAACCTATTAACCTAGCTTCTCCCTCCACTCAAGCAATAGTATTGTTAAATACATTACTTAAGTTAGTAAAAATCGTATATTTTGTAGTAGATTCAGCGTTAATCGGCTAATTTAACGAACTATCTTAGCTTTGCTCAAGCTGCGACAAAATTAGGTGTGAGAGTACGTGACAAAAACTTTAGGTAACTTATGGCTGTGGACAGCTATATTAACGAGTATTTTGGCAAGTGAAAGTATTGTTTTAGCGGAAGAATACCCCACAGAGGCAGAAATAAGCGATCGCTCTCTAGTCCAAAATGAAGCTTTAGCTCAAGTAACTTCTGTTTCTCAATTGTCCGATGTGCAACCTACAGATTGGGCATTTCAAGCACTACAATCATTGGTAGAGCGCTACGGTTGCATTGCTGGGTATCCTGATGGCACGTACCAAGGAAACCGCGCCATGACAAGGTACGAATTTGCGGCGGGTTTGAATGCTTGTTTAGATAGAATTAATGAACTAATCGCTTCCTCAACTAATAACTTAGTCACAAAAGAAGATTTAGTTAGTTTGCAGCGATTGCAACAAGAATTTACCACAGAACTTAGTGTTTTACGAGGTAGAGTTGATGCGGTAGAAGTGCAAGTTGCCGAACTAGAATCTAACCAATTTTCCACTACCACTAAAATTAATGGCGAAGTAATTACTTACCTTGGCGATGCTTTTGGGGATAATGCTGGCTCAATTAATAATACTACCCTTGGTTATCGCCTGCGCCTAGACTTTAATACTAGCTTTACTGGTGAAGATCGTTTGCGAACTCGGTTTCAGTCTACTAATTTAAGATTGTTTGATACTGGCGCAACCTTTGGCGGAAGTCCTGAAGTAGCCATCGGCGGTGTTTCTAACGAAACTCGTTTTACACCTAGTAGCGTAACTCAAAACGGCGAAATTAGACTCAGCCAGCTAGAATACCGCTTTCCCATTGGCGAAAAGCTCAAAATTTATCTAGAAGCTAATACTATCGATCCTTCCTATGTCACCGATACCGTTAGTCCTTTTATCGATACAGCCACAGGCGCACTCTCTAACTTTGGTCAAGTAAACCCCGTATATTTTCCTTTAGGCAATCAAGCAGGTATTGCAGCTAACTACAGCCTAACTAAAACTCTAAGCTTAGATGCTGGCTACTTTGGCGAAGATTCTGCTACAGGCGCACCCAACAACCCCGGCGATGACTCTGGTTTGTTTAACGGTGGCTACAGCGCTTTTGGTCAATTGGTATACGATAATAGTCGTTTTAAACTTAGTTTCCTTTATCTCAACTCCTATTCGCCGCGCAATGGCGTTGATACTTTGGCTGGAAGTAATGCAGCTAAAGTTATTGGTGCAGGCCCGGTAATTGGAAACGGTTACGGCGTGCAAACTAATTACCGTATTAGTAGCGGTTTTGAATTAGGTGGATGGGTTGGTTATACCGCCGCGCGAAGTCTTGGTACGAAAGGCGATGCTAGTATTTTTAACTATGCTGTAACTTTATCGTTTCCCGATTTAGGCAAAAAAGGCAACTTAGGTGGGATTGTCGTCGGGATGCAGCCAAGGCTTACCGACACTAGCAACGATGCCATTGCCAGCGCTATAGGTTTACCAATTGAAGATGGAATTCAAAGTAGAAGCGATCGCAATAGTGGTTTGCATATTGAAGCTTTTTACAGATATCAGTTAAACGATAACATTTCCGTTACGCCTGGTTTTTTCTGGCTAACCGCACCTAACCATGATGCGCGCAATCCTGACGTGATTATTGGTGTAATTAGAACTACATTTGTCTTTTAAAATTATGGTTAACAACATATTAAATACCTCTTAAGATAGTAGTTAAAATTTTTTAAATTCTCTTTGATTAACATACTGCTGGCGGCGCGTAATCTCAGTAACAATGATTAGAAAAAAAATATTAGTTGCAATTACGCTCTTTGCTGTAGTTGCTTTAAGTATTATTAGCGGAAATAGTCTAATAGAAAAAGCGATCGCTCAATCCGGCGGCGAGAAAGTAATAATGGTTACTTCGGCGGATTATCCTCCCTACGAGTTTCGAGATACCGCTTCAGGCAAAAACGAAATTATTGGCTTTGATGTAGATATTGCCAAATATATTACTAAAGAGCTTGGATTGGAATTAACAATTACAGATACCGATTTTAATGGCATAATTCCAGCTTTGCAATCAAAACGTGCCGACTTTGCAATGGCTGGAATGACACCAACCGCAGAGCGCAAAAAAAATGTCGACTTTTCCGATCTTTATTACGAAGCCAAAAATACAATTGTTAGTTTAAAAGGTAGCAATTTAAAAACACCAGAAGATTTAAGCGGTAAAAATGTTGGAGTACAACTAGGTTCAACTCAAGAAACCGCCGCCAAAGAGTTTAAAAATGTCAAACTCAAATCCTTAAATAAAACTTCAGAAATTATCCAAGAAGTTAAAGCAAAACGGATAGAAGCAGCAATCATTGAAGATACGATCGCTAAAGGTTTTATCAACAACAATCCAGATTTAGAATTTACGACTATTCCCAACGCTGGCGAAGCTGGAAGTGCGATCGCATTTCCCAAAGGATCGGCGCGAGTTGCTGACTTTAACAGGGTTTTGGCGCAAATGAAGCAAAGCGGCGAAATTGATAACTTGGTTATAAAATGGTTTGAAAATAACCGTAAACCCCTTGCTGCCGCAACAGAAACTCCTAGCAATTCAAGCTTTGGTTTTGGCAAAATAGCTCCTAGTATTCCTTACATTATTGATGGTATCCGAGTGACATTACTGTTCACCGTACTATCAGCGTTTTTAGGCTTCCTTTGGGGCGTGATGTTGTCTTTATTCAAAATCTCGACAATCAAGCCTTTACAGTGGTTTGGAACAGCTTATACATCGGTATTTAGAGGTACGCCGCTATTATTACAAATTGCTCTAGTCTATTACGCAACACCGCAATTAACGGGTTACAATATTCCGCCTTTATTAGCGGGAGTAATTACTTTTACTCTCAATTCTGGTGCGTATATTTCCGAAACAATTAGAGCAGGAATATTGGCGGTAGATAAAGGACAAAAAGAGGCGGCTTTGTCTTTAGGTATACCCTATAAACCAATGATGCAGGATATCATTTTGCCGCAAGGATTAAAAAATATTTTGCCAGCATTGGTAAACGAAAGTATCGCCTTATTAAAAGATTCGGCTTTGGTTTCAACAATTGGTGTAGCCGATTTGCTGCGCCGCGCTCAAATTGTCGGAGCAGAAAAATATATTTATTTTGAACCTCTACTATTTGCAGGCGTTGTTTATTATTTATTAGTTATGAGCTTAACCTGGGGGGGCTATGCACTCGAAAGAAGACTTCAACGGAGTAGTTAGCGATCGCACATTTAACAGCAATTCTAAATTAGCGGTTAGAGTACAAGACTTATACAAAGCTTTTGGTACGCTTAAGGTTTTGCAAGGTATTTCTACACAAATTCATGCAGGGGAAGTTGTCGCCATAATTGGCCCTTCGGGATCGGGAAAATCTACTTTTTTGCGTTGTATGAATCTCCTCGAAGTACCAACTTCTGGAAAAATTTATATAAATGATATAGATTTGACGGCGAAGAAAACTGACATCATGAAAATTCGCCAAAATGTGGGCATGGTGTTTCAACACTTTCATTTATTTCCTCACATGACAGTAATCAAAAACGTTATGTACGCACCCTTAAATGTTAAGCATCTTTCCCACGAGCAAGCTAGGCTCGAAGGCATGGAATTATTGGAAAAAGTAGGTTTGAGCGAAAAAGCTGATGTCTACCCCTCCAAGCTTTCTGGGGGACAAAAACAGCGCGTAGCGATCGCCCGCTCTTTGGCAATGAAGCCAGAAGTAATGTTATTTGACGAGCCTACTTCGGCTCTAGATCCTGAAATGGTCAAAGAAGTATTGCAAGTAATGAAAGACTTGACTCAAACCGGGATTACAATGGCAATCGTTACTCACGAAATGGGCTTTGCAAGAGAAGTTAGCGATCGCATTTTGTTTTTAGACCAAGGTAGACTAGCTGAAGATGCTACCCCTAAAGAGTTTTTCAATAACCCGCAGTGCGATCGGGCGAAACAGTTTCTTGAAAAGATGTTGTAATTAATTACTCGTACTGCCATCCGGCATCGTAGCACCTTTTAAATTGGCATTTGTTAGGGTAGCACTGCTCAATTCTGCCCTAACTAAATTGGCATTACTCAAGTTAGCATTAGTAAAATTTGTCTTCGCCACAAAAGCATCAATTAAATAAGCATCGCTTAAATCGGCATAACTCAAATTTGCTCTACTCAAATCAATTCTATTTAGACTAGCTTTACTTAAATTTGCTCCAGTCAAATTAGCTCGATTCAACTTACCATCAGTAATTGCCGCCCCACTGAAATTAACATCAGTCAAATCAGTATCGATCATCGATGCTCTTTCGCATCGGGCATTACTTAAGTTTGCCCCATTAAGTTTTGCCCCATCTAAATTGGCATCGTTAAGCAAAGCATGACTAAAATCGGCATTACTCAAGTCAGCGTAGCGAAGATCCGCTCCACGCAAATTAACTTCATTAAAATTGGCGTAGCGTAAATCAGCCCGCGATAAATTTGCCCCAGCTAAGTTTGCGCCGCGTACATCAGCGTTAAAAAGTGTCGCACCACACAGATTAACAAAGTAGTTATTTTTTTCTTGGCGGAGATTTGCCCCACGCAAGCACACACCCGTTAAATTTGCTCCAGTTAGATTTACATTACGCAAATCTGTATCGAGCAAATTGGCATCTAACAAGTTTGCCAAACTCAGATCGGCACTACGCAAATCTGCACCTTGTAGAACTGCACCATGAAGATCCGCATCATGCAATTGAGCCACCCGTAAATCTGCTTGAGTAAAATTCGCCCCACACAACTTTGCCTTGATTAAATTAGCTTTGTATAGTTGCGCTCGGTTGAGGTAAGCAAAAATTAAGTTTGCACCTTGTAAGTCGGCGTGAATGAGAATGATACTAATTAAATCGGCAGCAAATAAATTAGCACCTTTCAAATTAGCCCCGCTAAAATCTATTTCTCCGGCAGCATAACGCTCCAGCAGTTCATCAACATTCATATTTCGCACCCCACGACCTACCTAGTATTCCCAAATTTTTAGAAAATGCAGCAGTAGGAGGTTAAAAATATTCGCGTTTTGGAGAAAACCTTGCGCCTAGATAAAAACTGCTGGATAAAAAGGTTTCAACGCCTGGCTGATAACTCTTGCTACTTTGAGATTTTCATCAATTTCTCGCATAATACCCGCCGTAATTTCTAACTTACTGACGAGATCGGTAAATGTTGGATAACTATCTACCAAGTTTTGGATTAATTCATCAAATTGTTGCGTTTTCAGCATTGCCCAATCTTGACTACTAAAATTAAATTGCTCGTATATTGCCGAAAACAGGAGTATTTTTGCTCTTAATGGGTTAATATTTCCAATAATTTCCGCTCTAATTTTGTACAGATCGTAAGGCTTAACAACTTCTGGCTGGTTAGGCATTTCTTGAGATGTTAAATCTTCTTGAAAATTAGCTAAACAAGCTACAGTTACATCTTCTTCAATGAAATATATTTTTTCTAGCTGGGCGATAAGTATATCGGCTAATAATAGATATTGTTTGGGCTTGTTGGTTGTTTTAGCCATGCCATATATATATTTATTTAAGCTGATAAAATTTGGCTTTTTGCTAACTAATTCTTGAAGCAAACTTTGCCAGTCAGCATTATCTATTTTTGTTCGGTCGTTTTCCCAAACTTGATGGCAAATGTAAAATGATAGCTTTTTTAGTCTTAGAGAGTCTTTGTGCTGTTCTAAGTTTTGAATAACTTGAGGTAATAAATATAGGTTTTCCATACTAAAGCATTATTTATTACCTCGATTGTATGAGGGGTTAATTGTTGTTAGGTATAGGAAGTATGAAGATTTAGTGTTGGAATGCGATCGCTCAATAAAAAACCCGTATTGCTACTAACAACACGGGTTAAATTAAAAATTTAAGTGCTATATGGCTTCTCGAACGTCTAAGTTAAACAGCATTTGCAGCGATCGCATACAAAGCCTTCTTGCTTCGATATCTTGCTCTGCTCGTAATTGCACCATCGGATCGTGAAGAATTTTATTAACAATTCCTCGCGTTAAAGCTTCCACAACTTCTTGATGCTTTTCGGCAAACTCCGAACCCAGGCGAGACAAGGCTTTTTCTAGTTCCTGCTCGCGGATAGCTTCGGCTTTATCCCACAAAGACCTAATTGTTGAAACTGTTTCTAAACTGCGCCACCAACTATCAAAAATTAATACTTCTTCGTCTAACAGCTTCTCTGCTTCCATAGCCATCTTGCGACGGCTGGCGTGATTTTGGGCGACTACAGCCTTCAAATCATCTACGTTGAATGCTTGGACGTTTTCTAACTCTTTCGCGTCTCCATGCACGTTACGCGGTACGGAAATGTCAAATAACATCAACGAACGATTGGGTTCTAAAGCTGCTTCTAATTTGGCGCGATCTAGTAATGGTTCGGTAGCATTGGTACTTGTAAATACCAAGTCGGACATTGCTACTTGCGCCATCATTTCCGAAATCGGTTGAATTTGTAAAGTTGCTTGACTAAATTGCTTGGCTAATTCTTCCGCTCGTTCGCGCGATCGATTTAAAATTGTGATTTCTACCGCACCTTTTGCCAACAAATGCTGTACCAGTAGCCGCGACATTTTCCCCGCACCGATAATCGTCACTCGACAAGCCGCCAAGTTTTGGACTTTCATCTGCGCTAGTTCCACCGCCGCCGAACTAATGGAAACCGCCCCCGTACCAATATTTGTTTCAGTACGAACGCGCTTACCTGCCGTAATTGCTTGTTTAAATAGCTTATTAAGAATAGATTTGATGCCGTTGTATTGCTGCCCTAACTTGTGGGTTTGTTTGATTTGAGAAAGAATTTGCCCTTCTCCCAACACCAAACTGTCTAACCCCGCCGCTACTCGCATTAAGTGCATAACCGCATCTTCATGAAGTAGAACAAATAAATGTTGTCGCAACGCCAACATCGGCAATTTACTATGTTCTGATAGAAACTGATTTACTTCTCTAATTCCTTGCTCGGTCTCGTTAGTGACGATATATATTTCTAAACGATTGCAAGTGCTAAGTATCGCCACTTCCTCAATATGAGGATAGCTACACAGTTGCGCCATAACGCTTTCCATCTGTGGTTCTGGGATACTTAACTTTTCTCTAACTTCCACCGGAGCAGTCTTGTGACTTAACCCCACGACAGCAATATTCATGTCTCCTCCAAGTGTCGGCTAGGAGGATGAGATTGTTTTCAATCCTACCTAGCCTTTTACCTCTTACCGTAGTTGCAGCGATTTGATGTTATCGAATAGATGAATCGTATCGACAAAACGTGCTGTTTGAGATTGGTTAGAAATGACTAAGCTTTGAGTTCTAGCACCGCCACCAAAGAAGCGGACACCTTCCATCAAAGTACCAGGAGTAATACCGCAAGCAGCGAACAATATAGTTTTGCCCGAAGCTAGTTCGTCAGAGTTATACACCTTATCAGCGTCATTAATCCCCATTTCCTTTAAGCGGTTTAGGTTGCCTTCGCGACTTTCACCAATCAAACCTGTTTGGACTACTTCTGGATCGTAGATCAATTGACCCTGGAAGTGTCCGCCCAAACAACGCATTGCTGCGGCAGAAATTACACCTTCGGGGGCTGCACCAATACCCATAAGGGCATGAATATTCGTACCCGCAAAGGCGCAACAGATAGCAGCAGAAACGTCGCCATCGCTAATTAGCCTAACTCTAGCGCCCGCTTCGCGGATTTCTTTAATTAAACCTTCGTGACGGGGGCGATCCATCACGACTACAACTAATTCCTCTACTGCACGATTCAAACACTCAGAAAGAATTTTGAGGTTATCAGTAGCGGATTTATTGATATCTACATGACCTTTAGCTGCCGGAGGTGCAGCCAATTTTCGCATATAAAAATCGGGAGCGGCAAATAAGCCACCTTTTTCGGCAATAGCTAAAACTGCCATAGAGCCATTTTGACCGTAGGCAACTAAGTTAGTTCCTTCGCAGGGGTCAACGGCAATGTCAATTTCAATTAATTCATCTGGGTTGCAGTATGCTTTGGCATCTTCGCGGGTACAAATACCCACTTCTTCACCGATGTACAGCATAGGAGCTTCATCGCGTTCGCCTTCACCGATGACAATGCGACCCCGCATATAAATTTTGTTCATCCGTTCGCGCATGGCTTCTACAGCCACTTGGTCAGCGATGTTTTTCTCACCTTTGCCCATCCATCGAGCGCTAGCGATCGCTGCTTGCTCTACTACCTCAATAATCTCTAGCCCTAATGTATTTTCCACGAAGTCTGTCCTCTAAACTGCCGATGAAGTTTGGCGATTTCAGTTCTCAAGTCTACCAAAGCGCGGATACCTCTTATAAAAAGTATTGCCTTAACGAGTGTTAAGTTTTGCTGCTAAGGTAATTTCGCCCTAGTTAAGCGATCGCTTTTAAAATTTAGATGTAGCTATTTTTCCCCTAAAACTCTATGTTAAATTTTCTCAACCGTCACCCAGAACGCATCAAAGCCAACGTAGAAATCTACACCTGGCAAACTTGCCCTTACTGCATCCGTGCCAAATTGCTGTTGTGGTGGAAAGGTGTAAATTTTACCGAATACAAAATTGATGGCGATGAAGCGGCGAGAACCAAAATGGCAGAACGTTCTAATGGTAAACGCAGCGTGCCGCAGATATTTATTAATAATCAACATACGGGCGGCTGCGATGACCTGTATCAGCTTAATGCCCAAGGTCAGTTAGATAATTTACTGGCTCAAAGTGCGTGAGTCAAATTGCCCCACCCTACGAGCAACACAAATATTGGATGCAACAGGCGGTTGCTCTTGCCGAGCTTGCAGGCAACGCCGGAGAAGTACCTGTAGGGGCGATCGTGGTTGATGGAACGGGGAAGGCGATCGCCCAAGCACAAAACTATCGAGAGCGCCACCATGACCCCACAGCCCACGCAGAAGTTATTGCTTTGCGCTTGGCGGGTCAGCACTTACAAACTTGGCATCTCAACGATTGCACGCTGTACGTGACTTTAGAGCCTTGCCCAATGTGTGCGGGTGCGATTATCCAAGCACGAATAAAGTTGCTAGTTTATGGTGCAGACGATCCCAAAACGGGTGCTATTCGCACTGTGCTTAATATTCCCGATAGTGCTTGCTCTTACCATCGGCTGGCAGTGCTGGGTGGTATTTTAGAATCTAACTGTCGCCAACAATTACAAACATGGTTTGCCCAAAAAAGAATGGTCAATAGGTAAAAATAATCAATTACTCATTACCAATTTCCAATTGACCAATAGTCAAAGTGTCTTCATTAATCAAGACAATCACTATTAGAAAATTTACGTTTGAATTACTCTAGTTTTAGTCCGCCGCCATTATGATGACGCAAATGGAACCCAAATCTCTAAATCCTTCAAAAACTAGCACCTCGCAAGAAGTTGCTCTTTCTACGCCGATTAGTTCCAGGGTTTCGCCTTGGTTAGCACCATTGGCGTATTTTTTAGGGTGTCGGATTGTTTTACCGTTGCATTTTGGCAAAATTACGACTTCTGGACAAGAAAATTTACCAACGAATGGTCCTGTTATCCTTGCCCCTACTCATCGCTCTCGTTGGGATGCGGTAGTAGTCCCGGCGGTAACGGGTCGCACTATCACCGGGCGAGATTTGACTTTTATGGTGTCAGAAAATGAAGCTTCAGGACTTCAAGGTTGGTTTGTCCGCCGTTTGGGTGGTTTCCCTGTCAATACTGACCGTCCGTCAATTCGCACATTGCGTTATGGCGTTGAAGTTCTCTTGCAGCAAGAAATGCTAGTAATTTTTCCTGAAGGTAATATTTTTCGGGATGGTTCCGTTCATCCCCTTAAACCCGGACTTGCGCGTCTAGCTGTAAGTGCGGAAACAACTCATCCCGGACTTGGAGTCCAAGTTGTCCCCATTGGTCTTAAATACAGCCAAAGCTATCCACAGTGGGGTTGTGATGTTTCTATTTACATCGGCTCCCCGCTAAAAGTCGCAGATTACAACTTAGGTTCAGTAAAGCAAAGTGCTAAAAAACTAACAAGTGACTTAGAAACTGCGCTCAAAACTTTAATTTAAAGATTCTCTAACATTAGAGGAACTAATTAAGCATTAACTAAGTCTACGCCAGAGAAACTTTAATGCGAAACAAATTTGGTAAAAGCACCAATGAGAGTTAAGATACCCAAAGTTTTAATTAGTTCGATGTTCTCTTTGTACCCAGTCACGCCATGATATCTGCTGGAACTGTTCGCTTTTTGCCTCGCTACACTTATTTAACTCTTTTATCGTCGGCATTAGTTTTATTTACGCTATTACCAGCTAATGCTCAAAATGCGACACAGCAACCGAACAACTCTAATGAGTCTCAAAGCGTCGCTCAAAACAGCCCGAATGTTCTCAGCCCCGATACTCAAAATAACAGTGTATTGAGCGTCCAAGGGGGGCAGCGCTTGATGAGCGAAGCTAGTGCGGCGGTGACTGCCCAAAACTATACTTTAGCCACCAAAAAGCTCCAAGATGCTCGTCAGGTATTCAATCAGGTATCGAATTTTTATCAAGAACTAGCTACTAGCTTTTCTGGCATTGATAATCGTCTTGCAGACAGCCAGCGCAAAAAAGCCTTAGACACTGCCCAAATGCGCGATGATGCTACCTATCAACTAGCCTTAGTCCATCGGGCGCAAAATCAGCCAGAACTTGCTGTACCCTTGTTAGTGCAAATCATCCGCAGTCAAAACCCGACACGAGACTTGGGTAAAAAAGCTTATCAGCAGTTATTTGAGTTAGGATTTGTGGATGCTCCTTTTCCCTCCAGTGGCAGTGCTAGTGGTCAAAATAGCGATCGCCCTGCAAATCCACCCAAGAAGTAGTTAAATTAGAAAGTATTGAGCAGCGATATATTAAGGAACTGTAATGATTAGCCCGCAGCAAGTTGAGGAAATGATTAAGGTGAGTCTTCCTGATGCTCAAGTTCAAGTACAAGACTTAAAAGGCAGTGGCGATCACTATCAAGTTACAGTGGTTTCATCCCAATTTGTCGGCAAAGGACTTGTACAACAACACCAATTGATTTATCAGGCGTTGAACCAGGCGATGTCCTCCGAAGCTATCCACGCGTTGGCAATAAAAACTTCTACTCCTCAAGCTTAATTGCTTAAAACTCAAGCCCTCTAAAGCATAACAACAAAACTATGACTCCAGAATTGCAAACAAAAATTGATAATTTAGTCAAGCAAAACAAAATTGTCGTCTTCATGAAGGGTTCTAAGTTAATGCCCCAATGTGGATTTTCTAACAATGTCGTCCAAATTTTAAGTACCCTTGGTGTACCTTTTGAAACCGTTGATATTTTGGCAGATAATGAAATCCGCCAAGGAATTAAAGAGTATTCCAACTGGCCGACTATTCCCCAAGTTTATGTCAATGGTGAATTTATTGGCGGTTCGGATATTTTAATAGAAATGTACCAAAAAGGCGACTTGCAGCAAATGGTAGAAGTTGCTTTAGCTTCTTAGAGTTTTTACTAGAAATCCCCAAGACTGTCTGAAGTCTTGGGGATTTTTTTATAAGTTTAATATTTATTATAAATTTTGCTCAAAAATTCAGTTAGTAGTAATCTGATTCCGCTTGGGTTTGGGGAAGCGGGGCTTCAAAGTTAAAAGGATCGTAAAGAAACCGAGTTGCTTCTTCTTCTAAACGATGAATTAGATAAGGCTCGATAACTTGAGATTGACGCAAAGCTGCCAAATAGCCATCTAAAAACAGGCGCAAATCGTCAGAGCGATAACCTCTTTGCCATAATTCAACTAAAGCATCGGTCAATTTTTGATAGAAGCGGATCGTTTGAGTATCTTGTAACATAATTAAAAACCAGGCAAAAGAATATTAATTGGTACATAGTTAGAAGTGAAAATTTTATCACTTCTGTATTTAATGTTTTCACATTATCGGCATTAATAAAACCTCAGCAATTCTATTAATTAACCATTCAATCAACCACGAATACCGCCGCCCACTTTCAATAGTCAAAAGATTAGCGCGATCGTAAGTTGTATAAATACATTGTAGTCAAATAAATCTGTTTATAAAATATACCTATCGGGCGATCGCTGCTTCAACTCGTTACCTGCTCAAGCTGTTTTTTAAGTATAAATACTGGTTAGCAACTTCCGAAATCTTGTTGAACAGGAGCGGGAGGATTTTTTGCCATCTAAAATATTTTCTCAAAAATAGCTACTAAAACATACTCATAACGAGCTTGACTTGTTTTAGATTGAGGAATAACATGAGCGATCGTGAAAAGTTGACAACAGCGACGGGTTGCCCGATTGCAGACAACCAAAATTTACTAACCGCAGGTGCGCGCCGCCCTTTGTTGATGCAGAACTTCTTGGGCAATGCCTGCTTTTATAGTTCCGCAGCTAGGAGTAGCTATGGTTACAAAACCCTGTTACTAGCTTTGTTATGTTAATTGTTGAAAGCGCAAAGGAATGTTTATTGTGGGTTTGGTTGCAATTGAAATTGTTGAAGGTAATCCGCATCTGCGAAGTCTCTTGAGTTGGCACTTGCAACAAGTCGGCTACCGAATGTATCAAGCGGCTAACTTGGCTCAAGGTAGGGAAATATTTTTAACTCAGCAACCAACTTTAGTAATTTTAGATTCCGATTTGCCGGATGGTAATGGTTTAGAATTTTCCCTGTGGTTGCAGTTGCAGCAACAACCATTAGTATTGATGCTATCAGCACGAAATACTGAAGCTGATATAGTTGCAGGTTTGCAAGCCGGAGCCGATGACTACTTAACTAAACCCTTTGGAATGCAAGAGTTTATGGCAAGAGTTGAAGCAATATTGCGCCGCAAACGAACCCCAATAGCTCCTGCGTATCTAGATTACGGGGCTTTGCAAATTGATTTAATCCAGCGCCGCGTTCGTTTTCAAGGAGAATTTATAGATTTAACTCCTCAAGAATTTAGCTTATTGTACGTTCTTGCTCAAGCTAATGGTGAAGCCCTTAGCCGTTCCGAATTACTCCGCCGCGCTTGGCCCGATGCAATTGATAATCCCCGCACTATTGACACTCACGTTTTATCTCTACGCAAAAAAATTGAAATAGACTCCAGAGCGCCAAGCTTAGTTCAAACGGTGCGGAATGTAGGCTATCGTTTCAATATAGAAGAAATTGATAACAAAAGTTCTGCCGCCTACGAAGTAAATTATCAGCCTAAAACTACTCAATTTAAAAGTTTTCAAGCTACGGCGGTGAGAAATCAGCGTTAAAGTCTGTATTTTTGCAGTCGTAGCGGTTCAAAATATAGATTGTTCTGCACTAAAATCAATCTATGCGATCGCCAATTAATGTAGCTGTAGTCGGTACGGGCTTCGGTCAAAAAGTCCATATTCCCGGCTTGCAAGCACATCCACATATTCAAGTTGTCGCCGTTTATAACCAAGATGGAGCTAAGGCTCAAAAAATCGCCCAAGCTTACAACATTCCTCACTTTTGCACCAGTATTGAGGAAGTTGTTGGTTTAAAAGAAGTGCAAGCTGTCAGTATCTCTACGCCGCCATTTTTGCATTACGAAATGGCAAAAACTGTATTGCAAGCGGGAAAGCATTTATTGCTAGAAAAACCAACAACATTATCGGCGGTGGAAGCACGGGAGTTATACAATTTTGCCTTAAAACAGAACGTTGTTGCAACAATGGATTTTGAGTTTCGGTTTGTACCCGCGTGGCAGTATTTAGCCGAACTCCTCGCCACAGACTACGTAGGGCAACAGCGCCTAATTAAGATAGATTGGTTAGTTCCTAGCCGCGCCGACGCTACAAAGCCTTGGAATTGGTACGCTCGTAAAGATTTAGGCGGCGGTGCTTTGGGGGCTTTGGGTTCTCATAGTTTTGATTATATTAGCTGGCTATTTGGCAATGTAGAGCGATTGTGCGCCCATTTAAGTACTGCCGCGATCGAGCGCCCCGATCGCAATGGAGAAATGCAGCCTGTGGATGCTGACGATAGCTGTATGCTAATGCTAGAACTTGCTAACGGCGTTCCTTGCCAGGTTACTATTAGCGCCTGTACTTACCAAGGACGGGGGCATTGGGTAGAAGTTTATGGCGATCGCGGTACTTTAGTATTAGGCAGCAATAATCAAAAAGATTACGTGCATGGTTTTCGTGTCTGGAGAAGCCTTGCGGGAGAACCTTTAATGGAACTGGAAATTCCCCAGCGTCTAGCTTTTAATCAAACTTTTACCGATGGACGTATTGCCCCTTTTATTCGCATTGTAGACAATTGGGTGCAAGGAATCGATCGCAATACTTCCTTAACACCCTCCTTAAAAGAAGGAATCTACAGTCAATTGTTGATGGATTATGCCCATCAATCCCATCAAACTCGCTGTTGGGTAAATGTGCCAAAATTGAACAATTTTCTTAACCCATAGTTTCCCTAACGGCTTTGATTTCCTCTAAAGATATATCTTGCTTTTCGCCTGCAAAGTCATTATCTGGGGTAAGAAAAAGCATACAGTGGCACTCTTTGCGCTCTCTCATCGGTACGCAAGGACAATTCCAAAAGGTAGCGTGGACTTCGGCTTCTTTATCTTCATAATGGCGACAAGGACATAAAGGTGCGCCCAAATCGTCTTTGTGTTTGGCAAGTCCTTCGATAACTACTGCCGTCACTGAAGGTTCGGCACAAAAATAAGTTCCCGTGCGTTTGGCGTAGGTTTGGGAGAATTGCCACATTGCTTCGAGATTTTTATCGGTGGATAGTTTGGAATTTTCTTGTGAATCCATAGTAAGAGCGCTTGTTAGATGGGAGTTGCTATTTAAGCATTTTAGCGGAGATGCGATCGCCAGGTTGTCAAATTAAGGGTTTTTGTAACTGTAGTTGCAAGGATTGTTCTGATTGAATTGTTAGCCCCGGTAACTGTTGATTTTCTAATTTGCTAGGACTAGAAGTATTTTGCCACAGTACCCAGCGACTACTAGGAGGAAGACTATTTAATGTTTGGGGATTTTGACTTAGCCAAATTAGGGGATGAGGCGGTAAATTAGGACTAATAGCTTCTTCTGGGGCGTTTGTGGCAGCTAAAGCTTCTAAAACCGGGCGATCGCCTCTAATTAATCCGGTACTCGCCGTCCACAGTTTTACATTTAACTGCTTTAACACTGCATAAAAATACAAAGAAGCCGCCGCCGTAACTGCTTGTTCAAAATTATCGCTTTGCCAAGATCCCCCACTATCTAAGCAAATAACTATTTCTTGTCCCCCGGTAATTACTTCTAATTCTCGCACTCGAAGTTCGCCATAACGGGCGCTGGTACGCCAGTGAATTAGACGAATGGGATCGCCCATCCGATAAGGGCGCAGACTGCGGGTAATGCCCGAATTGGACGATTGAAAACGCTTTTGACTATTTACCTGTTGCTTGTCTTCTAGCCCAATTTCATCGATTAAGGGACAATTAGTGAGGGCAAACACGATCGGATAAACGATCGCTTTTGCGGGAGATGTGCGATCGCGCCGATACCAAAATAAGCCTAAAGGTGCAGCAGTTCTTATTTGTACGCTTTGCCATTGGTACACCCCCCGGCGGGTAGTAGAGAGTTCGTGAACCCAACGGTAGCTACTTTGAGGCGCAATTTCTTCTATCGCTGTCTTTGCAGGCTGTGCAAGCACAAAAGGTAAAACATCTGTTACTTGCAATAAAATTCTTGATTGAGGTGTTTGATTGACTATTTCTAGTTCAATAATTAAGTCATCCCCAGCGCTTACAGGCTGGATAGACTGACGGCGAATAAAAATCCCGTTGAGGGCGCGTTTTGGTAAAATAATAGATAGCCCCAAAATGGCAAAACTTAAGCCACTAATGACATACAGCCATCCTGCCATAGTATTAACCGCCGCCCCAAAAAAACATATTGCTACCCCTGTCAATACCCAGCCACTATAAGCCGGTTTAACAGCGCGAGTCTCTAGCCAGTTGGTGAAACGGTTGGCAATACTCATATTATTAGTTTAAAGAACTGTGTTTATTAATCAAAATATGGGAACTCTAGGAGGGTAATTAACCAGACTCTAAGTACAGGACAAAAACTGTAGCACTTGCATAAACTCACTCATTTTCTGGTCGAGGTTGAGTAGGATATTACGTAGATGATCCAAGCCATAGCGAAAGATGCTTTTGGCTTTGCGTCCATGCT